>Ga0209369_1000187_pt1 | contig 130740 bp, 136 predicted proteins | sample EBPBio142010_DNA_FD_185865 | JGI IMG/M metagenome (GOLD analysis project Ga0209369, IMG submission 185865) | Wastewater treatment Type I Accumulibacter community from EBPR Bioreactor in Madison, WI, USA - Reactor 1_10/4/2010_ DNA (SPAdes)... | ecosystem: Engineered > Bioreactor > EBPR >...
GCGCGGTCACCCAAACGATCCGACGCACACTGATCAACGTACCCGCGCGCATCGCCCGTTCAGCACGGAAACTCCGGCTCCATCTGCCCGAGTGTTGGCCATGGGCGAGGGAATGGGCGGCCCTGCTGACGCGCTCCACGTCACCGCCGGGCATCACTGTTTCTTGACCATCCAGCCCGACCGGGCGCGACAACTTTTATCAGTGGAACGGACAGGACATCAGGGGCCTGAGGTTCCAACGTGCCCAGAGAGCGCCGACGTCACTGCACCCGAGAAATCACCAGCCTCGAATCTGCATCGGTGAATCCGGGCTAAAGCGAGAGCGCCCCGACAAACACTAGTGCGAACACGAAGAGGCCGAGGCCAAGCAGTGCACTGACCGAGCCGGTGATGATGCCGGTCATCGCAGAGGGGTCGGGTTTGCGGTGTCGCAGTGCAACGATCCCGAATACGAGACCGACGAGACCAGCGACGACTCCGAGCCAGAGAAATACGGGCCCGGTCGAGGTGAAGAAGAACACGATCAGGGTAGCCAGGCCGATGAGCCCGGCGATAAGCGAGAATCGCGAACTCCAATGGCGAGCAAATGCTGGGGGAGCGGGCAGGTCAGAAGGCTGGTTTGTCATCAAAATCCTTTTCGGTGCAAGCGTCTGGGCTGAGCATCAACGTAGCGCCGAAAGGGCCTGTGCGGGGGCGCAACAGCGTCAAAACAGCGCCGCCAGCGTGGATTGTACTAATTTTGCGTGATCTGGCCGAGTTCTCAGCAGTGGGCGTCGCAGCGGCTTCAATAGGCTTGCGAACATCTGGCGAAGAAGAATTGCCCAAGGGGGAGCATTGACCGAGGAATACCCGAGCCGCACACTTTCTGACGCGCCGAGAGCTGATGATGGCTACTACGGTCCGGATAGCATTTCGTGGCGTGTGTTCTCTGATCCGGGGTCGATGCTCGGCGCGAAGAACGCGGTGTTTCTGCAGATGCTCGAACCCTCGATGATGAAGCATTTTGAGCGTGTCTCAATGACGAACGAGGGGCCCGAGCAGCTCGCAGCAAGGTTCGACCGCACCTCGGCCTATCTTCGCGACGCGATTTTTGCCGATAAAGCACACGCCGATGCGGCGGCCGCACACGTCGACCGGCTGCACGAGCGCGCCTCGTGGACCAACCCGGAGACGGGTGAGGTTGTGAGTGCCAAGCAGCCCACCTGGCAACGGTGGACCTGGTGGACATACATCTGGTCTGCGGTGCGCGGCTACCAAGAGTTCGGGCCGGGCATGACCGCGCAAGAAGCCGATCAGCTGGTGCAGGAGTCCCGTCGGGGCGCCGAGAGCATCCACGTTCCGGGCCCGTACTTCGAGACCTTTGCCGAACTCGACGAGTATATTCGCGAGGAGCTCAACACGAAGGCACTCACGATTTTCGCCGCTCTCGCGGGGCACTCGCTTCGTCACCCTGATGTGAAGGGACCGGTAGCCAAATGGGTCGCCCGTCGCATCATCAACGGGGTGCTGTCGCTGCTGCCAGAAAGCGCCCTCTACTTCTACGCCGTCGAAGACCGCAGTGCGAAGGAATTTGCGAGGGGCGCCCGGTTTACAAAGTGGATTGCGAAGCTCTCGCGCAAGAACCGCTCTGCCGAACAACTGATCGCCGACTCGATCGGCGAGTCGATTGCGAAGCCCTACCAGCGGGTGCGGCCAGCAAAGGCGTAACCCGTCAGCCCGCAAGCGGTGACTCGGGCGGCTTTCGGTTTGGGGACCGGGGGCCGCCTGATCCTTTTTGAGACAAAATCGGCGCCCATGGCCCGTCGAGTCGTCTGCCGGGTCGGATTCGCGTTAGCGTTGAAGGATGGAACGCGAACAGGCCACCCGCAACGACGTGCGCGCGAACAGCTCTGAAGCAACGCCGATTTTCGACGAACTGCTAGAGCTCTGCCCACGCCCCGAGCTCGTTGCCGCTCGGGTCGGTGAAGTGCAGGCGCCACCCACCCGGAAACTCGTACGGCCCCTGCACTACTTGCCCACCCGCTGAAGTGATCGCGGCTGCGGTCGCGTCAAGATCTTCTGAAAAGAGGATCACGAACGGGCCACCGACCGGCCTTGCCTCGGATGCTTCGAACAGGCCGCCGACTTCGGTGTTGCCCTCGCCTCTGATGCCGGCGTAGCTGGGACCATAGTCGTTGAAGGCCCAACCGAAGGCACCTTGGTAGAACGCCTTGGCCGCTGCAAGGTCGGTGACGGTCAGCTCGACGTAGTTGATGCTGTGATGACTGGGTGCCATGCTCGAAGGCTAACAGTCACCACCGACGTTAACTAGGATGCTGTGTCGGGCACTTCAGGTGAGTCGCTTTGCCCGGGCCGCCGCGATCGATGCGGTGCTGCTTCAGCGAGATCTGACAGATCGGGCACTTTGGGTCTGCGGCGGGTATGTAGGCCGGCTCATTCGGATCTCCTAATTGCGAGGTGCCCTCGAACTGGTAGAAGAACCTTCGCCAGGCTGACCAGAACCCTGGCTCTCCGTCCCAGGGGGTTTCATGCCATAGTCGTCGTTTTCGTTCGTGCACAAATGAAATCATAACATATTCGTTTGTGCACAAACAAGATAGGATGAGTGCATGACACAGTCGACCGAAGACCTTCTCGAGCTTGACAAGCAGGTCTGTTTTGCGCTCGCCGTCGCAAGCCGCAACGTCATCGCCCTCTATCGCCCAATTCTCGAGCCGCTCGGGCTCACCCACCCGCAGTATCTCGTAATGCTTGCACTGTGGGGCAAGGCGCCACTTCGCTTCGGTGAGGTAGCGGAGCTGCTGCGCCTCGACCCGGCCACCCTGTCGCCTCTGGTCAAGCGCCTTGAGCAGTCTGGCCTTATCGAGCGACACCCCGTCGAGGGCGACGAGCGCACGTTCGAACTGGTGCCTACCGAGTCGGGCCGCGCGCTTCGCGAGCAGGCTCTCGGTGTTCCGCCCGCGGTGATCGAGCAGCTCGGAATGCCCATAGACCGCCTCGTCGCACTGCGCGATGAACTCACTGCGGTGATTGACGCGACCGATTCGGTGAAGTAGCGGTCTGTCGTTCGGTCTCGAGCTTCGCGATCGCCTGAGTGAGAACCGTGTCGCGTCGCTCGGGGGTTCGGGCTTTGAGCAGGCCGAGGATCACGGCATAGCGTTCGCTATGCCCGAGCGTTCCGAACGCGCGCCCGGCAGCAGCCAACGCCTCGAACTTGCCCACTTTGATCTGCGACCACGAGCTGGTCCTTCGCCTGGGGCAGTAGCGTTGCAGAAATGATTCCGCATCGTTCGCGCGGCGCTGCCCATCGATCCAGCCGAAGCAGAGCGTCGCCCGGCTCCGTTGATCCTGTGCGGCGAAACCCGCTATCGATAATGCCGAGCTCGGTCTGATAGTCGCCTATGCGAAACTCCGCGTAAACGAGTCCACCATCTGGGCCTGACCGTTCGAAGTGCGCCTCGAGCTGCAGAATTTTGGCGTACCAATCGCGCTGCAGCAACGTTGTCTGCAAAAAACGAGATGGTTGCTGGGCCGCGAAACATGGCAACTCCTTCGTTGTCGTATGCGCCCGCGCACACCGCAGCTCGCCGCGCACGGGCGAACCCATGCTACGGCAGTCGCTCGCGCCGGTCGGGTGAACCGTATGTGAAATTTGGGCCCCGCTCGGCAGATCATCAGCCGCCTTTGAGGGGGCTCCGATCCTGCTCGGAGCCGGCCACAGTAGCGTGATGGACATGGCCGCAGCAGCAGTGAACTTTCCGAAGGGCAAGTTCTACGCCCTGACCTGGAGCATTCCGGCCAACTACGGCGGCATGACGAGTGCGATGCTGCATCGCTGCAGGGCCTTCCGCAGGCTCGGCGAGGTGAAAGTCGAAGTCCTGACACTCGACGACCGTCACGACTACGCTGAGCTCTCGGCGAAGATGCTTGCATCGGGCGAACTCACCGAGGGCGTGAGCATTCGTAACCTTTGGGACGACCTGCGCCGGCGCAACCTGAAGCCGGCAGCAAAACAGAAGTCGCCTCTCAACGCGGCCGAGCTCCTGGCGCCGGCCCCGGATGACCGCGTGATCGAACACGACGGAGTCGTGCTCATGAGAGAACGGCGCGACGGGGACGGTGCCGTGGTGAGCTCCGATCGTTTTCGCCGAGACGGTTCGCTATTGGCCACCGAGCGCAGTGATGAGAGTGGTCATACCGTAATGCTCTACAACGCCGAGGGTCAGCCCGTGCGGCGCTGGGGTTCACGGTGGAAGCTGTACCGGTGGTGGCTCGATCGAGTCTTCAAGAAGCGCCTCAGCTATCTCATCATCGACTCAAAAACGGCCGCTCGCTTCGTACCCGGCTATCGCCGCGAGCACGTGGTGACGCTGCACCTGGTGCATGCCTCGCACCGCGATCCCGAGAGCGCTGAGCCAAAGTTGCGAGCGTCTCGTGAGGCGGTACTGAAGCGAAGCAACGACTTCGACTCGGTCGTCGTGCTTACCGAGCGCCAGCGCGAAGAGCTCGTGCACGACCTCGGCGAGCTCGGCATCGATGCGAGCGAGGTCGTGCGCGTGATCCCGAATGGAATCAACCTGCCACCCGCCGAGGCCAGCGAACACGCGCGAGGCGGTGGCATCGTTGTCGCCTCGCTCGATGAGCGAAAGCGGGTAGAGCTCGCGGTCGATGCCGTGGTCGCCGCCAGCGAGACTGCGCCCGAGGTGAGACTCGACGTCTATGGACAGGGCGACCGAGCCGACGCGATTCGCGCCAAGATTGAACGCCAGGGTGCTGAGAGTTTCGTGACGATGCACGGCTATCACCCTGACGCTCGTGAAGGATTCAAGCGGGCGGACTTCAGCCTGCTCACCTCGTCATCTGAGGGGCTTCCGCTCGTGCTCGTCGAGAGCATGGCGGTCGGCTGCATTCCGATGGCCTACGACATTCGCTACGGCCCGGCCGACATGATTCGCGATGGCGTCACCGGCTACCTGGTGCCAGATGGCGACACGGCACTTCTCGCGCAGCGCATCATCGAATTGCAGCGCATGCCCGAGGCGAAACTGAACTCTATGCGCAACAAAGCAATCGCGAGGTCGCAGGAGTTCTCAGATGAGGCGATAGCGAAGCGCTGGGTGAGAGAGTTCGAGCGTGCCCTTGGGGCGAAACGCATTCGAGATGCGGCTGGAGAGCCATTGCCGACTCGCCTGCGAAGGCGAGCCGGAGTGGTACGCCGACGCGTTCGTCGGGTGCTCGGTCACTAGCGCGCCAATACCAAAAACTGCGAAGCCGCCAGCCTACTTCGCTGCAGCGAGTGGTATCCGGGCGACCGTGGCTCTCGCGAGGCGGTGTGACGGCGCTTCGATCCAGCGTTGAAACAACACCGCAGCACCGAGACTTGCCGGCACCGAAATCAGAACCACCCACAACCAGCGCTGCGAACCGATCAAGTAGGCCACGGTCGCAATAATCGGCACGTGCGCAAGGTAAAGGCTGAACGAGATTCTGCCGAGCCACTGCGCAAGCCGGGTCTCGAGCAGTGCGCGAAACGCTCGCCACCTTACCGCCAATATCACGACGAGCACGGCGCCAGCCGAGGCGAGGCCCCAGAGAACGTTCTGAGCGATATCGGGGGCGTGAAGCGGCCGCGAGAGCCAGCTGGCGATCAGCAGCGCACCCGCCAGGCAGCCGAGCAGAGCAAGCGGCCATTGGTGGCGTGTGGCCGGTCGCTGCTCAAGGTCGCCCAGGCGAGTCGCCATGATGGCGCCCGCCAGAAACACTGGCAGGTAGATCAGCGCTTCGACATCAAAGACTCGGCCGAGCACGCTGGCCGTGACGCAGAGAGCCACGCATAAGATTGCGTATTTTCGCATGTGTAGGGCTAGCCAAATAAAAAGCGGCAGCAATAGTGAGAAGATGACTTCCCATCGCAGCGACCAGAGTACATTGTCGATTTGGTAGGAGCGGGGCGTGAGAGAAGCCTCGCTGAGCAGCGACCACAGATTGACCGACGTGGCCTGTGCGCTCTGCATCCAAGATCCGTCTGGCATCAGGTTGCGGTCGCGTGGCACCAGAAGAATGAGCGCCGCGGCCAGAAGCACCGCGCCGAAGGTTGGCAGATAGAGCCGCAGGATGCGCGTCGGGTAGTACCGCCGCCAGGAGAACCCTTTGCGCAACGCGGGCAGGGTGACCACTAGCCCCGAAAGCACGAAGAAGACGAGCACCGATTCGGTGCCGGCGAATAGCACCTTCAGCGGAGTTTGAGTGAGCCACTCCCAAGTCGCCTGGCTCAGCTCAGGTCTTGCCACGAGCGAGAGATGGTAGAGCAGCACCCCCACTGCGGCAAAGCCGCGAAGCCCGTCAAGGCTGCGAACGCGGGGGGTGCTGCCAGACATGCGCCCAGAGTAGAAGGCCGGACTGGGTGCCCTCTGAGGGTAGGGTTAGCCAGCGGAGTTAGCCGAGATGTAGGGCAGAGGATCGACCGGCTCGCCGTTCACGCGAAGCACCAGGTGTAGGTGAGCGCCGAAAGACTGTCCGGTATTGCCGACGCGGCCGGCTTCGTCTCCTGCCTTCACGCGGTCACCGACCTCGTAGCTGTGCGATCCGGTCTGCATGTGGCAGTACAAACTCGAGACCTCATCGCCATCAACTTTGTGCTGCACCTGCAGGCCGAAGCCGCACCAGTCGTTGAATGTCGACTTCACGACGATTCCGTCGCCGATAATGCGAATTGAGGCGCCGTTGCCGGCGTCGAAATCTTGCGCGTTGTGGAAACCTGCCACGGGTGCGCTTCGGTAGCCGAATCCGTCAGTGAGCTTCGACTGCTGGTCGAAGGGGTAGCGCAACTTGGTGCTGGTGAGCAGCTTCGGATCAAACAGTCCGTTTGCCCCGAGCGCCAGCGTGGGCATGGCCTCGGCTTCAACTGCGCCGATAACCTCAAGGGCCTTCGCGCCGGGTTCGATGTCTGCGGAGACGAAGCTCTGTGCCTGCACGGAGCCCACAGCCCCTTCCGAGGGCGTCATCGTGAGGTTGGCGGGAAGCGCAGAGAATGCGAGTAGACCACCGACACTGAGTAGACCGCTGCCAGCGATGAGCGCCCGGCGCAGCGCAGACATACGTCTGGTTCTCCCCGTTACCATTTCGTTACCTTATCACGGTACAGCCAGAGAGCACCACTCGGGTGTGACGGTGCTACCTGACTTTCACACTCGAAGAAACCCTGAGCGACGCCCGCCGAAGGGCCTCTGACCGCGCCGTCGTGCGAGTTTCACTCTTTGAATGCCCGCTCTGAAATGCGCAAATCGTGCCTGAAATCTACCGGAGCGCCTCGGGTGCCGCGACGAACGCGGCGAAGTCGCGCGCGGCGAATGTACTCACACCTTTACGCTAGCCGCAACCGCCGACAGCGGGCGTGACCCTACACCAGCTGCAGCGTCGTGAGGCAGGTCGGATCCTCGTCGCCCGTCTTCACCGTTTGCTCAGCACTGCCCTGATCCGAATCGATGCGCACCGAAAACTCGCCGCCTCGCGGCAGCCAGACCCCGACGAAACCGTTGTCGGCGGTGGTCGTGTCTTTCGATACGACGACCGCGCCGCTCGCCGTATCGGTGACGGTCAGCTCGATCGGGGTGTTTTGCAACTCGCCGAGGCACGTGGTGAGGCTGTGAAATGTGCATGGGTGCGTTTCTGATACAAACGGTGCGATCGAGAGGTAGAAGTTTTCTTCAGAGAGCGGGATCGATACCTCATCGGGCTCACCCGGCTGCAGCCGCAGTGACGTGGGCAGAACTGAAACGACCAGGTCGCCGGGGCGCTCAGCTACCGGCATCGCGTCGAGCGTCTCGATCATGGTTTTGGGGTCGGCTGCGTCGAGGTTCAGCGCGTCGAGCATCTGAGAGACCGAACCCGAGCGCTCGTTCATGGCCGTGCTGTCGGCCGGTGGCGCCACGGTGCTGCACCCGGCGAGGGCGATCGCGCCGACGCTGAGCGCGGCGACGAGGGACACTGTGGAGGCGATGCTTCGTATACCCATGAGGGGTATGCTATTGCGCGCCGCTGCCCGCTTCCTGAGAGCCTCAGTGGCTACTCGCGTGTCGGGCAGCTCCGCTCAATTCGCGGTGGGCTTCTTGAAGCGCAACCGGGCGATGACGCCGAGCACGAAGACCACAATTGCACCCCAGGCGAGACCGAAGACCGCGGAGAGCGCGCTATCGATCACCCAGATCAGGGCGCCGGGCAGGGCGTGCAGTGCTTCTTCGACGGCGTGCAGTGCGTCGTAGAACCAGGGCACTCCGACCTCGGAGAGATTCACGATCAAGATGTGGCCGCCGACCCAGAGCATCGCGACGACGCCCACAATGCTGAGCGCGCGAAACACCCAGGGCATGGCCTTCACGAGCCAGGTGCCCAACACCTTGAGCGCGCGGGGCCGTCTGCGGCGCAGCCAGAAGCCCGCGTCATCCATCTTCACGAGCAGGGCGACCGTGCCATAGACTGCGGCAGTCATGAGCGCGCCGACCGTGATCAGGGTCGCGAGACGCAGCATCCACGACTCGCTATTGATGTTTGCGAGCGAGATGAGCATGATCTCGGTCGAGAGCACCAGGTCGGTGCGCACCGCGCTCGCCACGATCTGTTTCTCGGAAGTCTCGGTGCGCTTGAGCACCTCCTCGACCGTGTGCTCGTTACTGTTCTCATAGTCGAGTTCTTTGCTGTGCTGATCGTTTTGCCCGGCTGCCTCGTCAGCGGCGCCGTGCGAGTTGTGCCCGCCGCGCTTTGCCGCGATCCAGTGCCAGACCTTCTCGGCACCCTCATAGGCGAGATAGGTGCCGCCGAGCAGCAGCAGCCACGGAAACACCCATGGCGCCCACAGCGTGAGCAGCATGATCGCGACGATGATGATCGCCTTGTTGAGCAGCGAGCCCCGCGTGATCTTCCAGATGACCGGCAGCTCGCGCTTGGGGCTGATGCCCTGCACGTACTGCGGAGTCACCGCGGCATCGTCGATTACGACGCCAGCCGACTTCGCCGATGCCTTTGCTGCGCCCGCCACCACATCGTCGATTGATGCGGCCGCAGCCTTTGCCAGCACGGCGATGTCATCGAGCAGTGCGAAGAAGCTTGCGCTCACAGGGGCCTTCGTTCGTTCTCAGGGGCGAGGATCGCCGATTCGGCGTCGTGCTCAAGTTTACCTGCGTCACCCTTGGGAGGCTGCTGGTGAGCTTGTCGGGGGCGCGCGGTAGTGTCGCAGCATGGTAAAAAACACCAGCGCGTACGTGTGCTCAGAGTGCGGTTGGCAGGCTCCGAAGTGGGTCGGCCGCTGCGGGGAATGCCAGCAGTGGGGCACTGTCGCCGAAGCTGGCGCGCCGCGCGCGACCCTCGGCAAGACCGTGCGCGCCTCGGCGCCCGCTCGGGGCCGCGAAGCGAGACCGATCACCGAGCTCGCCGCCGACTCTGCGGTGCACCGCCCCAGCGGCATCGGCGAGCTTGACCGCGTGCTCGGCGGTGGCATCGTGCCGGGTGCTGCGGTGCTGTTCTCGGGCGAGCCGGGCGTCGGCAAGTCGACGCTGCTGCTCGATGTTGCCGCGAGGGTGTCGAGCACTGGCGCTCGGGTGCTGTACGCGAGCGGCGAAGAGTCGACGGGGCAGATTCGCATGCGCGCCGAGCGCACCGGCGCTCTGCACGACTCCCTCTATCTTGCGAGCGAGAACGACCTCGCGACGGTGCTCGGCCACATCGAGGCGGTGCAACCCGAGTTGGTGATCGTCGACTCGGTGCAGACCCTCGCGAGCGATCAGGTTGAGGGGAGCGCCGGCGGGCCGGCCCAGGTGCGTGAGGTCGCGAGCGCACTGATTCGCGAGGCGAAGGCGAGAGAATTGCCGATCGTGCTCGTCGGGCACGTCACGAAAGACGGCAGTGTCGCCGGGCCTCGCCTGCTCGAGCACCTCGTCGACGTGGTCTGCCACTTCGAGGGCGACAGGCAGAGCGCTCTGCGCTTTTTGCGCAGCCTGAAGAACCGCTTCGGCCCAACCGATGAGATCGGGTGCTTCGAGATGACGAGCAGCGGCATCGCAGAGGTGCCAGACCCATCGGGGCTGTTTCTCAGCAGGGGGCAGGAGCCAGTGAGTGGCACCTGTGCGACCGTCGCTATGGAGGGCAGGCGCGCGCTGCCTGTCGAAGTGCAGGCACTCGTCGCGGGCAGCGCGACACCGAACCCGCGCCGCGTGACGAGCGGCGTCGACTCAGCGCGCGTCGCGATGATTCTCGCCGTGCTCGAGCGTCGGGTCGGGGTGAAGCTGCACGACAAAGACGTCTACGTCTCAACCGTCGGCGGCGTGCGCCTCGTCGAGCCGGCGGCCGACCTGGCAATCGCGCTCGCGGTGATCTCTGCGGTTGCCGACAGGCCACTGCCGCACGACCTCGCGGCAATCGGTGAGCTCAGCCTCGCCGGCGAGATCAGGCCGGTTGTGGGTGGCACACAGCGGGCGAGCGAGGCGCGGCGACTCGGCTACTGCGGCCTGATCGATGCAGAGGCGGGCACCCTGCGCCGGGCGAGGCAGCTCGCCTGGGGCGAGGGCTGATCCTCGCCGTGAATTATGCGGGCCGACGCCCGAAACGATGCAATGGCACCGATGCATGCCAGGAGAGGTAGAATTAGACATCGTGAGCAAGAACACGGTTGACGTAGCACTCATCGGCGGCGGCATTATGAGCGCCACTCTCGGCACCCTCATTCAGCAGGTGCAGCCGGACTGGACGATTCAGATCATCGAGTCTTGCGCAGAGGTGGCGACCGAATCCAGCAACGCCTGGAACAACGCGGGCACCGGCCACGCCGCGCTCTGCGAACTGAACTACATGCCTGAGGCGGCCGACGGCAGCCTCAGCGCCAAGAAGGCCATCGAGATCAATGAGCAGTTTCAGCTCTCGCGCCAGTGGTGGTCGTCGCTCGTCAAGCAGGGTGTGCTCGGTGAGCCGAGCGGCTTCATCAACGCGACTCCGCACATGACATTCGTGCGGGGCGACAAGAACGTCGACTACCTGCGTCGCCGCTTCGAGATCTTGAAGAGCGAGCCGCTGTTCTCTGACATGGAGTTCAGCGAAGACCCCGAGACGATCGCCGAGTGGGCTCCGTTGCTCATCGAGCGCCGCTCGAAGAGCGAGGTGTTCGCTGCAACCCGTTCAGAGAGCGGCACCGATGTCGACTTCGGCGAGATCACCCGCCAGCTCATCAGCCAGCTCGTCGCATCGGGTGCGACCCTCTCGCTCGGCCAGGAGGCCACCAAGCTGCGCCGCCTGAACGACGGCAGCTGGGACATCGACATTCGTCACCGCGCGGGCTACTCGACGAGCACGCTGAATGCGCGTTTTGTGTTCGTCGGCGCCGGTGGTGGCGCGCTTTCGCTGCTGCAGTCGTCTGGCATTCCCGAGATCAAGGGCTTCGGCGGGTTCCCGATCAGTGGCAAGTTCTTGCGCTGCGACAACCCCGAGGTCGTGCGCGAGCACCGCGCCAAGGTCTACGGCAAGGCGGCCGTCGGTGCGCCCCCCATGTCGGTTCCGCACCTCGACACTCGCATTGTCGACGGTAAGGCAAGCCTGCTGTTCGGCCCGTACGCAGGGTTCAGCCCGAACTTCTTGAAGAAGGGTTCGTGGTGGGATCTGCCGGGCTCGATTCGCACCCATAACCTCGGCCCGATGATTCAGGTCGGTCTCAAAGAGTTCGGCCTTGAGAAGTACCTGCTGACCGAGCTGTTCGCGAGCCGCGAGAAGCAGCTCGAGGCGCTGCGCGCATACATGCCGTCGGCTCGCTCCGAAGACTGGCACATGATCACCGCCGGCCAGCGCGTGCAGGTGATGAAGAAAGACCCGCAGAAGGGCGGCATTCTGCAGTTCGGCACCGAGGTCATCACCGGTGCCGAGGGCAGCATCGCGGGTCTGCTCGGCGCCTCGCCCGGTGCGTCGACGGCGGTGCACGCCATGCTCGATGTGATGCAGAAGTGCTTCCCCGAGAAGTTCGAGAGCGAGTGGAAGGCAGAGGTGCTGAAGCACATTCCCGCCTACGGCGCCGGTGTCAACCATGACGCAGCTCTCGCGGCAGAGACCCTCCAGGCGACGGGCGAGACGCTCGGTCTGATCGCGTCGAACGACGCGACTCAGACCGTCGAAGCCGACGCCATCACCGCGTAGTCTCACCATCGATGGCTCGGCGATCCTTTTCGATTGCCGCCGTGGCCGCGCTGTGTCTTGCCGCCTGCGTCGGGCTCGCTGCGTGCGCTGGCGGAACCGCTGAGCGCGCGGGCACCCAGGCAGGCGCCCAGGCAGGCGCAGAGCGGGCAGCCCCGCCGAGCGAGCAAGATGCGACCGCGCTCGCGGCGCTCGGCGGCATTGCGACCCGTGACGCGGCGATAGACGGTGACCCGACCGAAACCGAGTGCTGGGCGCCGACGGAGCACCCCGTCGCGGGTGAAACGGGCGAGAGCTTTCGGGTGATCTGCCGCGTGCACTACGAGCAGCAGGGTAATGCCCGCTACCGAGACATGATCTGCATCGGTGACCTCGCGCGAGACCCCGTCGCCGAGTCGTGCTATCAGTGGGCGTTCTACACCGACATGCCGAAGTTCGAGGATCACCCGGCCTACCTCGCGTCGGCTGCAAGCTGAACCGCCGCTACGACTCCGCTGAGCTGTCGACCCGGCTTCCGCTCACACCTCCAAACAATAGTGCGCGAATGGGGTTCTGCGCGCCTCGAAGGCCGCAAATCTTGCACCATTGCAGGCTGCACATCGTCGCGGGGCTGCATCGTCCCAGGGAAGGGATAGACCACTCCGCCGGCCCGCGCCCCGGTGCGTGGTCCATTGTGATGCCTTCGTTCAGAATCATTGAATAGACCGCCGCTGGTACGTCGGCGAGTAGAGAAGGGAACGAGGATCATGCGCGCAGACGCGGCAACCAAATCGGCAGCGGCGGCGATCAGCTTGCAGGCGATGGGCCGTGCCCGCGCCGGGCGCAGCCGAAAGGCGGCGCGTGCGGCGCTTGCGCTGCTCGTGACGGCGGGTATCGCCCTCACCGCCGGCTGCTCGGGCCGCGGCGACGCGACCGCGCCTGGCGAGGTTCTGGCCGCACCGGTCAAGAGCTTCGCGATCGTCACCCCCGAGAAGGAATCAGACCACGGCTGGAACCAACAGGGCCTGCTCGCGGCGCAGCAGGCGGCCGATGAGCTCGGCATCAAGGTCGAAGACCACTCGAACGTCGGTTACGACAACACCGAGACGATCTTGACGCAGGTCGCCGAGAGCGGCGTCGGTCTCGTCATCGCGCACGCCAGTGGCTTCAACGCGGCGGGCAAGCGGGTGGGCGAGCTGACCGGTGTTCCGACCCTCGTCGTCGACTACGAAGCGAACGTGCCGGGCAAGGTGGCGACCGCGATCCCGCAGCCGCAGCAGGGCGCTTACCTCGCGGGCATCGCCGCTGCGAAGAAGACCCAGACCAAGAAGGTCGGCATCGTCGCGTCTGCAGAGAACTTGAACTGGTTCTTGATGGCGGGCGGCTTCGCACAGGGCGTCTACAGCGTCGATCCCTCGATTGAGGTGGTGTTGGCTTACGTCGGCCCCGCGAATTACGGTGATTCGGCCGGCGGCACGAGCGTCACGAACCAGGTGATTGCGGCGGGTGCCGACGTGATCATGGGCATGGGCGACGGCGCGACCATCGGCTACCTGCAAGCGATCGAAACCGCGCAGACTGGCTACCCGATCTCGTACATTGCGACGATCGGCGACGTGACCGGTATGGTCACTCACCCCGACACGGTGCTCACCTCGGTGCTCTGGAACTACACCGACACCTACGTGCAGGCGATCAAAGACATCGAGAACGGCAGCTTCGGCACGAAGAGCTACGAGCTGACCGTCGCGAACGGCGGCCTGAGCCTGCAAGACACCCCCGCGCTCAGCGCCGACACCAAATCTGCGGTGGCCGACGCGACCGAGGCGATCAAGTCGGGCAAGGTGAAGGTTGCCTACACCGACACCAAAGAAGCCGTGCAGACCCTCATCGACGCCAAGGGCAAGTAGGGCGAGCCGAGCGAGAACGCACCACACGAAGACACGACCTACCACCACGAGAGCACCCGTTTGAACGACATGCCACCACCGGCACTGCGCGTTCGCGGCCTCACCAAGCGCTTCGGCGAGGTGACCGCGAACGATGCGGTGTCGCTCGACGCTTGGTCGGGCGAGGTGCACTGCCTGCTCGGCGAGAACGGGGCAGGCAAGTCGACCCTCATCGCCATGCTCGCCGGGCTGCAGCAACCAGACGAGGGCACCATCGAGCTTGCCGGAGAGGTGCACCCCCTCGCCTCACCAGCTGCGGCGATCGAGCGCGGCATCGGCGTCGTGTACCAGCACTCGGCGCTGATCCCCTCGATGACCGTGATCGAAAACCTCATGCTCGCGCGGGGCGGCCTCTGGCTCGATCGAGAGGGCGCGACCGCACATCTGAGCGAACTGGGTGCGACGCTCGGGGGCCGTATCGACCCGAACGACCGAGTGGGCACACTGAGCCTCGGGCAGCAGCAACAGCTCGAGATCGCCAAAGTGATGTGGGCACACCCAAGGGTGCTCGTGCTCGACGAACCGACATCGATGCTGACGCGAGAGGCCGTCGAACGTCTCATGGCGAGTGTGCGCGAGCTCGCATCTCGGGGCGTGGCCGTGATCCTTGTCACGCACAAACTCGACGAGGCGCTCGCGATCGGTGACCGCGTAACGGTGTTGCGCGAGGGTCGCGTGGTGCAACACTTTGATCGCAGCGAACTCGGCATCGAGAATGGTCGCGCCCGAGCGCTGATCCTCGAGGCCATGTTCGGCAGTGCGCTCGCCCCTGAGATGGCGAGTAGCGATACTGTCGCTGATCGGAGCCGCGGCCTCGATGATGCGTCACCCGAGGCGCTTCGGCTCGAACACGTCAGCACGTCGGGCGGTGGCGGGGGAGCCGAGCTCGCCGAGGTCACCCTCAGCGTGCGCGCCGGTGAAGTCTTGGGCATCGCCGGAATCGACGGCCACGGCCAGCAGCACCTCGCCGAGGTGGTCGCCGGGCAGCGCCTGCCGATGAGCGGCAGGGTGGTGCTCGACGGTGACGATGTCACTGGGGCCTCGGTGCGCGAGCGACAGCGTCTTGGCGTGCGTTACGTCACCGATGACCGCCTGCACGAGGGCATTGTCGGCTCGTTCAGCGTCGCGCTCAACCTGCTGCTGAAAAGGATCGGCGAGCGACCCTTCTGGCGTTTCGGGCGAGAAAACCGCGAGGCCGTGAGCGCGCACGCCACCGAGCTGATCGAGCGCTACGGCATTCGCGCATCGTCTGCAGACGCCCCCGCCGGCACGCTTTCTGGGGGCAACATTCAGAAGATTCTGCTGGCGCGAGAACTCGAGAACGAGCCGCGCGTGGTGGTCTTCAACAAGCCAAGCTACGGCCTCGACCTCAAGACCGTGCGGCTCGTGCACGAGCAGATTCGTGCCCTGGCCGAGGCCGGCACGGCGGTGCTGCTCATCTCGACCGACCTCGACGAGCTCGTCGAACTTGCCGACAGCATCGCCGTGGTCTCGAACGGCAGCATTGTCGGTCGGCTCGAGAACGACGGGCGGGCGCGCGACCGCATCGGCGAGCTCATGGTCGGGGGTTCGGCGTCATGACCGATGAGCTTCGAGCTCGGCCGCGGGCAGTGAAACAGAGCGGCCACGACGCGGCCGCGAGCCCCACGCTTGCCCGCATCGTCGACGTGCTCGTTCGCACGATCGCCCCGCTCGCGCTTGCGCTCGCCGCAGGCGGGGGCATTCTCGCGGCGCTCGGCGCCGATCCTTTTGCCTTCTATGCCGACGTGGTCGTGCTCGGCACTCAGGGCAATGGGCTGCAGCAGAGCCTTACCGCGATGGCGCCCCTGCTGCTGGTGGCGCTCGGGCTGATCGTCGCGTTTCGGGCGGGGCTCTGGAACCTCGGATACGGCGGTGGTTATGTGCTGGCTGCGGCCGTGGTGGCCGGCATCGCTCCCGATGTCTGTGCCGCGTTGCCGTACCCGGTCGCATTGCTTGTACTGGCACTGACCGCGGTGGCTGTCGGCGCAGGGCTCGGGCTGGTGCCGGCGACGCTCAAGGCCTACCGAGGTACAAACGAGGTCATCACGAGCCTCATGATGTCGTTCATCGCCATGAGCCTTGCGAATCTGCTGATTCGAGGGGTATTCAAAGACCCCGGCATCTCGCAGCCGCAGACCCGCGTGCTCGACCTCGGGCTCATGCTGCCGTATATTCCGGGCACGAGGGTGCACATCGGGTTCGCGATCGCGCTGCTGCTCGTGATCGCGGCGCACTTCGTGCTGAAGAAGTCGGCACTCGGGCTGAAGATCGACGTGGTGGGTGCGAACCCGGCGGCAGCGAGGCACGCGGGCATCGACGTGCGGCGGGTGACCGTGGCCGTCTTCGTGGTCTCGACCGCGCTGATCGCGCTCGCCGCGTTTGTCGACATGCTGGGTCTCTGGGGCTACTCGCGGGCCGAGTGGAACCCCGGCTACGGCGACAAGATCCTGCCGTTCGTGTTTCTCGCGAGGCTGAGCCCACTGGGCTCGATTCCGCTTGTCGGGCTCTACTCGGTGCTCGCCACGGGGGGCACCATTGCCGCGCAGCGCGCGGGGGTGTCGGTCGACGTACTGAGCGTCATCGTCGCGCTTGTGCTCTTCTTCATGGTGGCGATCGAGGCGCTGGGCACCCGTCTGAACCTCGGGCGCAGCTATCTGCGGCGGGGACCGTTCTCGCGCCGAGGCAGCGGTGGCGTGGGAAACGGGGGAGGCGAGGTATGAGCGAGGCGATGATCACCGCGTTTCTGCTCGCCGCCTTCGCGAGCATGATTCCGCTGATGCTTGCTGCCATCGGCGAGAGCATCGGTGAGCAGGCGGGCGTGCTGAACGTAGGGCTCGAGGGCGTGCTGCTCGTCGGCGGCTATGCAGCGTTCGCCGCGACGCACGCGAGCGGCAGCTTCTGGCTCGGGTTCTTGTGCGGAGCGCTCGCCGGCGTCGCGCTGCAGGCGGTGCTGATGGTGCTGTCGGTGTGGCTGAACGCGAACCAGATCGTCGTCGGCATCGGCATCACGCTCGCAGGCACGGGGGTGAGCAGCATGCTCTACGACTGGAGTTTCGCCGAGTCGCGCCCCCGCCTCGGCCTGCCCGACGTCTGGGTCATCTACCCGTTATCGGAAATTCCAATAACGGGAGAGGTGCTGTTCTCGCGCCCCGGAATGTTCACCCTCAGCTTCGTGCTCGCGATCGCGGTGGCGCTCTGGCTCTCGCGCACCGCGCCCGGGCTGCGGCTGCGGGCGGCCGGGCAACAGCCGGCCGCGCTCGATGCGGCGGGCGGCAGCGTGGTGCGCGTTCGCTCGTTCGCGGTGCTGTTTGGGGGAGCGGCGGCGGGCCTCGGCGGCGCTTACCTCTCGCTCGTGTCGGCCGGCACCTTTACGCCCGGCATGACGCACGGGCTCGGCTTTCTCGCGATCGTCGTCGCTATGCTGGCCCGCGGTCGGGTGCGCTGGGTGGTCGCGATTTCATTCGTCTACGGCCTGTTCGTCGCGACCGGCACGGTGCTGCAACTCACCGCGATCAGCCTGCCGAACGATGTCATCACTATGGCGCCATTCGTTGCGGTGATGCTGGTGCTCGCGTTCTCTCGAAAAGGATCAGCCCTGCCGCCAGCGCTCGCCACCCCGTACGTGCGCGGCGCCCGCTGACCGGGTTGCGCCAATTCGAAGTTACTCGGCGAGCATGCCCTCGAGCACCTCGACGGTGTGCTCCCAGCCGGTTACCGCGATGCAGGCGACGCCCATCGCCTTGACCGGGTAGTCGTTGCCGTCAGGGTCGAGGCGGTCGCCGATGAAGAGCATGTCGTCGAGCGAGATGCCGGTGAGCTCGGCGAGCTTGCGCATGCCGTATGCCTTGTCGATGCCTCGGCGGGTGATGTCGACCGAGGTCGACCCACCGCTGCGCACCTCGAGTTCGGGCAGTCGAGCTGCGACCGCGGCACGCAGCGCGTTTTTCTTGGCGCCATCGCGATCCCACTCGTGCTTTGCTGCGACCGGTGCCTGCTGGCCGAGCGCCGAGAACGTGACCTGCGAGCCGCGATCCTCGAGAATCTCGCCCCAGGTCTCGCTCTCCCAGACGCCGAGGCGCTCGGCCTCTTCGCGCAGCGCGGCGAAGGCGGCATCGCGCTGCGCCGGCTCGAGATTCTCTTGGTAGACGGTGCGCCAGGCCCCGCCCTCGCGACGCTCGTAGCGGGTGCCGCAGGTGGGCAGCAGGTGCAGGCGCTCGAGCGCAGTCTCGTCGACGCCCCCCTGCTCGCCGAAGGCCTCGAGCCGCGAGACGAGCTGCGCCTCGAACTGCTCGAAGTTGCCGCCCGAGATCACCGCGACCGTGGTGCGGTTGAGCAGGCGGGCGAAGACGTCGAGCATCCTTGGGTCGACGGCTGACTTCGAGGGGGCAAGCGTGTCATCGAGATCGAAGGCGACGAGCGAAGGGATCGGCATGGTTTCAATCGTAGTGTTCGTTCGCTGCTGGTTCGCCTGCGCACCCGGTGCCGCCGCAATAGGCTGGGGGCATGAGCGCCGAAGCCCGCACGCAGACCAAGATCGATCGAATCGCAGAAGATTGGGTCGATACCCTCGTCGAGCACGACCCGACCACGGGCACGTATCTCGGCCGGGCAGAATCGAACGGGCGCCTGCCCGACTACTCGCCGGCTGGAGCCGAGGCACTCGCCGAGGCCCAACGCGAGACCCTGCAGCTTCTCGAGCAGGCCGAGCCGGTCGACGATGTCGACCGCGTCACCAAGACCGACCTCGCCGCTGGCCTGCGCCTCTCTCTGGCGCGCCACGAGATGGGCGAGTCGCTGCGCAATCTCAACGTGATCGAGTCGCCTCCGCAGAACGTGCGCGACAACTTCGACCTGATGCCCCGCGACACCGAGCAAGACTGGCAGACAGTAGCCGAGCGCATGCGCGCGGTGCAGGCGTCACTTGACGGATACCGCAGTTCGCTTGCTGAGGGTGCCGCGCAGGGCCTCGCGCCGGCGATTCGTCAGGTGCGCGAGGTCACCGCGCAGGCGCGCCGAGTCGCGGGCGACGGCACGAGCGGGTTCTTCTCTGAACTTGCTGCGGGGGCGGCCGAGAGCGGCGCGAGTGAGACTTTGCAGCGCGAGCTCGCCGACGCCGCACAATCGGCATCGCGCGCTTATGACGAGCTCGCAGCGTTTCTCGAAAAGGATCTTGCCCCGCACGCCGCCCAGGCCGACGCGTTCGGGCGAGAGCGCTACGAGCTCGCGTCAGAGGAGTTTCTGGGCCTCAAGGTCGACCTCGACGAGACCTACGAGTGGGGGCTCGACGAACTCGCGCGCATGGTCGATGAGCAGCAGCGAATCGCCGCAGAGATCACCGGCAGCAAGCCGCACGCCGGTATCGTCGCCGAGGCGATCGCCCAGCTCGAGGCAGACCCCGCGCGCAAGCTGCACGGCACCGAGGCGCTGAAGCGCTGGATGCAGCAGACGAGCGACCGCGCGGTTGAAGAGCTCGGCAGAAGCCAGTTCGATATTCCCGAAGAGATTCGCACGCTCGAGTGCCTGATCGCACCGACGCAAGAGGGCGGCATCTATTACACGGGTCCGAGCGACGACCTCACCCGCCCCGGCCGCATGTGGTGGTCTGTGCCCGAGGGGGTCACCGAGTTCGACACCTGGCGCGAGCTCACCACTGTCTACCACGAGGGCGTGCCGGGGCATCACCTGCAGATCGCGACCGCTGCGGTGAACCGCGGTTCGCTGAACGAGTGGCGGCGCCAGCTCGCGGGCACTTCAGGGCAGGCCGAGGGGTGGGCACTCTACGCCGAGCGCCTCATGGAGCAACTCGGCTACCTCGATGACCCGGCCGACCGCCTCGGCATGCTCGATGGGCAGCGCATGCGTGCGGCGCGCGTCGTGCTCGACATCGGCGTGCACCTCGGCAAGGTGCGTCCAGACGGCGACGCGGTCTGGAGCGGCGACTACGCGCTCGAGTTCATGCGCGAGAACGTGAACATGAACGAGGGCTTCGTGAAGTTCGAGGTGAACCGCTACCTCGGCTGGGCGGGCCAGGCGCCGTCATACAAGATCGGTCAGCGCATCTGGGAGCAGCTGCGCGATGAGGCGGCGGCTCAGGCCATGGCGTCGGAGCGAGAGTTCGACATTCGCGACTTTCACCGCCGAGCGCTCGATCTCGGCGTGATTCGTCTTGATACGCTGCAGCGGGCAATGCGCGGCGAACTCTGAGGCTGGCGCGCGGGGCGCGCTGCGGCGAGCCCCGCCTTTGGCCCGTCTTCGAGGGTCTCACGTGCGAGTTCGATGAGACACCGAAGGCGGCGAAGGCACATTGAGCAAGAGCGAAGCGTGTTGGTCGATCTGCTTAGAACCAGACGCCGCGGTCGGCCATGAAGCCGCGCGGGTTAACCCGGTACCCGAGCGTCGGCCAGGTCTCGAAGTGCAGGTGCGGGCCGCTCGACCAGCCGGTGCTGCCGACGCTGCCGATGCGCTGGCCCTGGCTGACCCACTGGCCACAACTAACCGCGAGGCCGCCATAGGGCTGGTGCGCATAGCGGGTTCTCGATCCGTCGGAATGGAGGATGTCGACGGTGTTGCCATAGTTGCTGAATTCGCCGCATGCGATGACTTGGCCAGCTGCAGCTGCGTAAATGGGGGTCCACGTGCTCGCGGCAAGGTCGATGCCACCGTGGTTTCGTCCGCCACCGAATTCCTCCGAAACCCAGTATGAGGTAATAGGTAGACCCCACCCAGAACCGCCGCCGCTCGGAGCGCCGCCGCCACTGTTGGCGAGCTCCTCCTGGCGCTTCCTCTCTTCTTCGGCCTCCTGGTTGAGTCGCTCCTGATAGCCGGCAACGGTCTTCGTCGTCGTGTCTTTCAAGGCAGCGAGCTGCATGTCGAGCGTCGCCTTCTGCGCCTCCTGCTGGGCAAGTTTCTCTACAGCGGCAGCGGCGAGCGCCGTAGCCTCTTCCTGCCTGGTCAGCGCTTCCTGTTCAAGACGCTCGCGTTCCTTTGAGACCACGTCGGCCTGGTTGCCGAGCGACTGCGCGTCGTTCTTCGCGCGCGTGGCGTCTTCTGCGATCTTCGAGTTGCGCTCAGTCGCCTTCGACATCGAGGCGAGTCGTTCGAGCAGCTCATCTGAGGTCGTCGCATCGCTCTCCAGAAACATCTCGGTGCTGCGGTCGATGCCGCCTGAGCGGTACATCAGCCCGACGAGCGAAGCCGCCTCTTTCTCGGCAGTGTCGGCCTCTTGCGTGCTCTCGGCGAGCTTCGCGTTCAACTCATCGAGACGTGCGTTTGCCTGCAGTAGGTTGTCTTCCGCTACGGCGTATGCGGCGACTGCTGCGTCACGTTCCTTCTCAGTTGTGGCGACCTCTTGAGCCACCTGCACGAGCAGTGCTTCGATCTCTTTGACCTTGGCCGCGGTCGCCGCCTGGTTCTGCTTTGCGTTCTCGACGTCTTGCCAGGTCGGCAGGCTCGCGTCGACAGCGCTCGCGCTCGATGGTGCTGTGAGCAGCGGGCCACCGATCAGGCCGAGTGCCGTTGCGGCGAGCACGGCAGCGCTCAGAAAACGGACTCGTCTTTTCTGCGACAAGGATCGAGTTGACACGTGTTCCCTTCCCCTGAGGCTGCGTGTTTCGACAGAACCGGGCACGATGAACGTAGACGGTACCCATCCACCCTATCCGGGCATCGCCGCTTCGGGTCAAGGATCCGGGCGATTCGGCGATTACGAGCAGGTTCTTGCCCGCGTTCAGCGAACACTCAGGCAGGCGTTTGCTGAGACGAAGGCGCCCTGCCCTGCGACCGGGGTCGTTGGGCAGGGCACCTGAGGTTGCAACTTCAAACGGCTACGCGCGCCGCTTCGCGATGAACATCAGCGCGCCTGCCGTGGTGAGCAGTGCGCCCGTTGCAGCAAGCAGCCCAGCCAGCGAGTTCGGCTCGTTCGTGCCGGTGTTCGCCAGCACAGCGGTCTCGCCGCGGCCACTGTTTCCGCCTGCATCACCTGTGCCACCGGATCCGTTCGAACCGCCGCCGCCACTGTCGCCGCCGCCAGGGGTGTCGATCGCAAGGCCGAGATCGCAGCTGATCGTGCCCGACCAGAGCGAGTGGCCGCCGTTGTTGCCGTCGTCGGAGCGAATCACTTCTTTCGCTCCGTCGACGCACGTCGAGTCGGGGGCGATCGCGAAGCCCTCGAGGTTCAGGTTTGCGAGCTCTGCCGGGCGGTCGTAGACGCGATCGACCACGAACGTTCCGTTGCTCAGTTTCATGAGGGTCGAGGATCCGCCCACACTGTCGTCGGCCACTGCCCAGAGGCGCTCATTGTCGCCATCCCACTGAGTCTCGGCGATCCTCGGCATGCCCGAATCCATGGTCGCGACGCGAGCGAACGAACCGTCTGTATTCAACGCGTAGGCGTAGAGATGACCGTTCTTCTCGAGCGCGGCGAAGAAGAGTCCGGTTCCGTGACCCTGGTAATCGGTGGGGTCGTAGGCGCGCCCAGTGCGGTCGTCGACGAAGCCCTCGCGCACGAGGAACGAGTCGGGCACCCAGGTGATGCCCTCGAAGCCGAGGTTCGCATCGTCTTTCTTCGCCGGGTCGATGACGCCGGTAAGGTCACCGGTCAGCACCCACTGCGTGGTGGGGTGCAGGGTTGTGCCGGTCTCGTTCGGGTCGTAGCGCAGCAAGCTGTCGAGGGCGACGCTCTTATTGAGATTGTCGCGTTCGGTCGTGATGTAGAGCGCTCCGTCGGGGCCAACGGTGACACCCTCGGAGTCGGGCTCGCCCGCGCCCGAGGGGAAGACGAGGCGCTTGCCCTCGCCCCACTCGTTCGCGGTGTCCTTCACCCAGAGCCCGCCGCTCTTGACCAGGCGGTAGAGGTGGCTCTTGTTCTTCACGGCCCACATGACGGTGGGGGTGGAGGGGTCGATGTCGAGGCCCGAGACGTCTTGCCCTGACACTGCCGAGTTGAACTGGCACTGGTTGTCTGCGGTGCTCCACTTCTGGCTGCCTGGCCAAGCGATGCCGCCGGCGACCGGCGCGCCGAGGTCGGACGGGGGTTCGGTTTGGCAGGGCACGCTGCCGCTCGTATCGATAATGCGGCCGCTGCACGCCTCGGCGTTCGACTCGCCCCAGCTGTCGCGCTCGGTGTGCAACCAGTTCTCGGTTCCGTCGCCGCAGGCCGACCATGAGCCGGGCTGCGCGTCGGTGAGTCCCCATGTGACCTCATCGACAAGGGTCGTTCCGTCGGCGAGGTACAGCTTGACTGCGTCGCCGTCTGAGCTGAGCCCCTGGTTCGAGAGCAGCACGAGGTAGCCGCCCGCTGGCACGATCGTGCCGTTCGGGGCGTTCAGCGCCTTTGGAGTGCTGCCGCTGTCAGCCTGCAGCCAGGTCGTGACGTCAACATCGACGGTGCCCGTGTTGTGCAGCTCGTAGGCGTCGCGGTACGGATCGACGTTGGCGGAGGTCACCTCGTTGAGCCTGATGGCCTGCCACTCGGTGCCCCCGGCGCCGGGGTCGGTCTCGCCACCACCTGTCGGAGCCTCGTTGGGCAGGCCCTTGCTCTTCGCGGTGAGCTGCGCGAATTCGCCGGTGCCGTTCGGCAGGCGGCCCCAGGTGCTCAGGTGAAAATCGCCCCATTCATACGAGTCGAGCAGGGTGGTGCCATCTGCGGCGTAGGCGCTGAGCAAGTCGTTCTTCTTGAGCTTCAGCTCGGGCGCCTCGGCAAGATACACGGAGCCGGGCTGCACGACGGTGCCTTCAGGGATCGTGACTCGAAACCCGTTGCCGCGGCCGGTCAGCACATACCCCGAGATGTCGAGCGGCGTCGACTCGAGGTTGATGAGCTCGGCCCAATCGAGGGTACTGTCAGTCTCGATCTCATTGAGCTTGAGATTTGGTACGGCCGGTGCCGCGAGCGCTGCCGTTGCGCCGGTGGTGGCGAGGATCGCGGCGCCGAGGGCGCCGGCGAGTGCTCGGGTCAGTGATTTTCGAAGCAATCTGCTGTTCTTTCATCGTTGCGGAGATGTGCGTTACTAGCAGATCCGCGGCGTGCAACGGGAAAGCTCACGGAAGGTGTCGCGCTGGTGAAAAGTATGCGATCCTCGCGCAGAATGCAATTGTCGTGTGCGCGCGACGGCTGATCGCCACGTTTCCTGGCGGCGTAGGTAGAGTCGGTCGCATGAGTAGCGCACGGCAAGACTGGGAACTGCAGGCTGCTGGCGATCCTCGAACCCACCCGCAACTGCTCTCGGATATTGCGACGCGTCGCCCCGAACTGCGCGGCATCATCGCCGCGAACCCGAGCGCGTTCGCTGAGCTTCGAAGCTGGATCGCTGCGATGGATTCCGGCGTGCAGGCACAGCAGCCGGTGTCTCAGTGGCCGGCCGCGCCCGCAGTCGCTGCACCGCCCGTCAGAGCGCGGCGGGGCGGCGCTGGCTGGTGGTTCGCCGGTTGCGGATGCCTCACGCTCGTCGTATTCGTCTTGCTCGGCGTGGTGTTTGCTGGTGGGGCGCCGATCTCTGGAAGTGGCGGAACTTCGAGCGGTGGCACCCCGTCGACCAGCTCTGATGAGGAGTACATCGGTGAGCAGATGGCGATCGTCGCAACCGAGAGACAGAGATTTCATGAGCTTGCCGCTCAGCTCGAGGGTAACCCCGTCGCCCCGCTTGTGACCGAGTTCGCGAGATCGCAGCGCCTCGACAAACGAATCGCTGAGGGGCCTGGCAACCGCTTCCAGGCAGAAAGTCTCGCGAACGACGCGACGAAGATGCGGGAGATCCTTGAGCAGCGCTTCGCCGAGGCAGAGGTTCGCCGCGGCAATGCGTCGGGAACCGTGAGCGAGGCCCTCGTAGAAGAGGCAGGTAACGGCTTTATCGACATTGCCTGGGATGCGGCGGCGGCCTGCAGTGTCTCAGCAAGAGAGGGGCGCACGACCGCGGGCTGCACCTCTGATGATCCGTTGGCTGTGCACATTCTGCCGGAGCGCGAGCTGTTCGGAGACTGGGGAGTGCGCATCACGACTCTACACGAGCTCGCGCATCTCTATCAGAACGCAGATCTCGAGGAACGAATGAGTGAAGACATGAGCGCTGCAATGGCGATTATAGAGCAGGGCTTTTTCGAGGGGAGCGGGGAGAAGCTGGCTGACTGCTATGCGCTCACCTACACGGGTGGGTGGACTCTCGAGAATGAGCAAGGCTCAAGGGGCTACGGCTACGTGTGCAATGAATCCGAGCGGCAGGCAATCCGTGAGTGGGCTGCACTGATCAATGCCCCGATGCCGTAGACACTGCGGCGATACGCGAGAGAATTAAATCCATGGCTCTTCTCAACTTTCCAGAGGTGCCCGATCCTACGTATGTCATGTCGCAGGAGGGCTACAAGATCGCAAGCTACTGCTGGGGTGACGACGATGCTCCGGTAGTGTTCGCGGTGCACGGCTTCGCCTCGAGTTGCAAAGACACCTGGGTCGACACCGGCTGGATCGGCAGTCTGCTCGATGCCGGATTCAGGGTGCTCGGAGTCGACCAGCGAGGGCATGGGAAGAGCGAGAAGCCGACCCAGCCGCGCGACTACACCATGCCCTTGCTCGTCGACGATATCGAGACCGTGCTCGATACATACATGGTCGACGAGGCGGTGTATCTGGGCTATTCGCTCGGCGCCCGAGTCGGCTGGCAGGTCTGTTGCGATCTTGCCGACCGGATCACTCGCGCCGTGCTCGGTGGTATTCCCGACGGGCGGCCGCTCGGCCGTCTCGATCTCGCGCAGGCTCGCGCCTACATTGAAGCAGGTGCGCCGGTCACCGACCATGCGACGCAGAACTACGTGAAGCTTGCCGAGCGCGTGCCAGGCAACAGCCTCGAAGCGCTCGTCGCTCTTGCCGGTGGCATGCGGTTCGGCGACGAAGAGATCAATCTCGAGCACATCCCGTCCCAGCCGATTCTCGTTGCGACGGGAAGCCTCGACGCGGTGCTCGGCGATTCGCGTGCGCTCACGGCCGAGCTTCCGCACGGCACCTTCCTCGAGATTGAGAAGCGCCACCACTTCAATACACCGGGCGCCCGGCAGTTTCGCGAGGCAGGCATCGAGTTCTTGCTGGCAGGCAGCGAGTAGGCGATAAGCCGCGGCGGCCGACGCCTATGGTCAAGTGAACTGAAAAACCCCGGTCAGAAACGACTTCTGACCGGGGTTTTGAGTCGGGATGACAGGATTTGAACCTGCGACCCCGTCGTTTCGCGAGCTTCTTTTCTGTATCTTTCGCAAATTTCCTTGTTCTGTCGTTTTGTGACCTGAACAGGAAAAATGCAAGGATCGTTCTTACGCAGACTTATTCGCTCTAGCTGGCTCAATAGGTGCCATCGTGTCCGAATCGTGTCTGACTCGGGTAGTCAGATCCTAGATACAGTCTTGCCAGTAGGGCTTGCGGCAGTTGTGAGCGAAGGCAACGAATTTTAGCGCAATCATCGAGCATGCGGCATGGATGCGGAGCCTTTACCCCGTGTAGTCGTATATTTCTATCGCACTGGGATCATAGAGTTCGATCTGAGCTACCCCGTTGTACAAGGTGATCTCTCCAGCCGTACAGAGCGTCGCCCCATATGAAGGTATGGGTTCAACACCACCTATATCCCAAATGACGATCTGAAATCGACCGGGGTCTGGGTAGTCAAGCCCTAGGTTAAAAAAAACATCATCGTTGGAGCTACCCCAACCAGCGAATGGCCCACACACTCTCTGAAATGTTGAGGCGTATGAACTGGCTTGATTCCAGGCGATACCTCCGCCTGGCTGTTGCTCAGGAGCGGGCACCGCGTCTACGGAGTCGGATAACTCGTCCTGTGAGTGCTCTTCAAACGGCACCGTAGCTGGCTCGGGCGCTCCATTGGAGAGCGGATAACAGGCCGCAAGCAGTACCAGAAGGCTAGTCACTACCCACAAGCCCGCTAGTTTCATTCGTTTCATGACTGAACAACTCCCCAATATGGCAACAAGACAGCGCTCCAAGCTACAACTTGTTATTGACGATTACCAGTCCCAACCACAGATCTCGAAGACCCCATCAAGCTCAAATATGAAGTTATCCACGGCATCGTAGTAGGCCGTGACCTCGTCTTCAGTAAAGTACGGATCGGTCGGATCGACTGCGTAAAATGCCACATCTTCAGCTGCTTCCCGAAATGAAGCGAATTCATCGAGATTGCCAGTAGCGTCCGCCATATCTAGTGCAGCCATCGACAAGTCATCGGGGCGTTCCCAAGCAGGTTCATTAGTGGCCGGTAATCTGTCAATAATCTCGGACAATTCCGCGCAGGGGTCGGCGGATGTACGGGGCACGGGAGTCACCATCTCGGGCAAAACTACACTTGCGACGTTCGCCGCCTCAGCACACGAAGTCATAGATACAGCGACGAGTGCCGCCACGACTAGAGCAGATAAAGGTTTGAAGTGCATAGCGATCACTATAGCCAGTGCCCGAAAAACCCCAGCAAAGGGCCTCCCCTAGCACAACCGTGATGGTGCCGCTAGTTGCGAGGAATCTCAAAATAGGATAATCCTGCACTAATCCACGGTTTCGCTGACATCTTGATAATCTTCGAAGCATGGGGTGCTTAATTCTTCTTGTCGCTGCGGGTGCGGTGTGGTCCAACTGGGGCCACCCTCTAGCCCCCTTCGGGATCGCCGTAGCCGTCTGTGTCCTTTTCACACAAGGTATTGCCGCCAACTTCCGGCGCGATCCACAGAACATTCCAAACTGGGTTGCAACTACCTCCATGATCTGCTTCGCAGTTTCCCTCGTGCTGATCATCTTGGGCTTCTTCGTCAGATAACTTGTGTCTATGAACTGAGGTCGTACTTCAAGCTACGAGGTCGAGAACGTTGCACATGTCGTTGAATGTAGCGAGTGGGTCAGGCAAGGTGCCACCGCCGGAAGTAGTAGCAGCGGCTCGGGCGGTTGCGGAGTACTTGTTGCTGCGGCTCGTGCCGGGGATCGGGAGGTACTTCCTCTGCGTGGGGTCGTACTGCATGGCCTGAATCTCGGTCTGACTCATGTTGAGTACGACTGAGACGCGGCGAGCGAACTGGTCGAACGCATCGAGCAAAGGGTTGTCCTGCATGCTGTACAGGTGGAGCGGGTTGTATGGCGAGGTGAAGATGATGAGTTCGGCCATGAGCATCTTGTCGCGACAGCGTGACGGCGCGTGGATCTCGTCCTCGATAGCGTTGGGGTCAGTGATCCGCTTCAAGTCTTCGTAGGGGATTGATTCGGGGCTGAGTTCATCGAGGATGAGTTCGTGCTGGCCCTCGTAGCACTCGAAGATGCCACGGGAGCTACCCCGCATGAAGTAACCGCGCTCACTACCACGGGCGGTGGCGAGTTCCTTGGCGAGCGAGGTCTTACCGGTGGCGGTGGGGCCGTAGAGCCAAATGACCTCCGTGGTGCGGCCCTCGGCGCGCATCTTGGCCCGCCACTCGGTGGCTTCGCGTTCGAGGCGGGCAGCGAACACGTCTTCGATCTGACGCTTGTACCTGCCGATTTGGGAGCCGGTCAGCTGCGCCTTCAACTCGTCGCGGGTCAGATCGCCCTTGTAGAGCGCATCGAGCAGGATAGGCACCTTTGCGGCGGTGCGGGCAGCGGCAGCGGGCTGACCCCGTTTTCTAGGTCCATTTGTTATGTGAGTCCAACACCCCGCGATCATGGGGAGAATGGATCACACGATGAGCAAGCAAAGAAAGCGTCATACCCCGGAGCAAATCGTCCGGAAACTCGGGCAAGCCGACCGACTCCTTGGCGAGGGCAATACCGTCGCCGATGCCTGCCGCGAGCTCGGTGTCACGGAGCAAACCTACTACCGGTGGCGAAACCAGTACGGCGGCATGAAAGCCGAAGACGCGAAACGGTTGAAAGAACTCGAGAAGCAGAATGCGACCTTGAAACGGTTGCTCGCTGAGGCTGAGCTCGAGAAAGCCGCGCTCAAGGAGTTGGCTGAGGGAAACTTTTAGGCCCGGGTAGACGGCGTGCCGCGATCACGCACCTGATTCGCACCCTGCAGATCAGTGAGCGTATGGCGTGCCGTCTGGCCGGGCTTTCCCGCTCCGCCTGGCGGCGGCCACTCACAGGTGATACTCCAGCAGATCCTGATCAGGCGCTTCGCGACTGGCTGCGGGTGTTCGCGAAGAACAACCACCCACGGTGGGGGTACCGTCGCGCGTATCACGATGCCCGCGCCGAGGGCTGGGACGTGAACCACAAGAAGGTGCAACGCTTGTGGCGGGAAGAGGGGCTGCGGGTGCCGCAGAAACGTCGACGGAAGCGGGTGGGGTCATCAACTGCCCCCGACCCCAAGGCGACTGCGCCGGGCGTGGTGTGGGCGGTCGATTTCCAGTTCGATGTCGATGAGCGCGGCAAAGCGATCAAGATCTGCTCGATCGTAGACGAACACACCCGCGAATGTTTGGGCGGTCTCGTGGAGCGGTCGATCACCGCCGAGCGATTCATCCGGCATCTCGAGGAACTCGTCGCCGTACACGGGGCACCAATGGTGCTGCGCAGTGACAACGGGCCGGAGTTCATCTCCGACGCCGTGGCAGAGTGGGCAGGCACAAGAACCGGATTGTCGTACATTCCACCGGGCCAGCCCTGGCGCAACGGATATGTAGAGTCGTTCAACTCGAGGCTCCGTGACGAGTGCTTGAACATCAACAGTTTCTACTCGCTGCTTCATGCTCGGGTCGTGATCAGCGACTGGAAACACGAGTACAACCATGAGCGCCGGCATTCCTCGCTCGGATACCGGTCCCCGGTCGAGTACGCTCGATCTTGCACCCACCAGTTAGAAGAAATCGACTCGCATACTGAGCGGACCTAACAACGGGGGCGGCCCACCTCTTCCGAAATTCCTCGCTGACGAAATCAGCGATCTTGTGAAGGATCGTGGCCCAGACGAGTTCGTGTTCCAGTCGGCTCGCGGCGAAGCAATAAATGATCGTAATTGGTATAACCGAGTGTGGCTCAAAGTTCGCACTGCTGTTGATGCTGCGGTGAGTTTCAGCGTTCATGATCTTCGCCATGTTGCAGCAACGCTGGCAATCGGAGCAGGGGCCGACGTGAAGCTCGTTCAACAGATGCTCGGCCACAAGGACGCAACTGAGACGTTGAACACCTACGCGGCACTTTGGGGTGACAAGGTAGACGAAGTGGCTAGGAAGCTCGAGAAGCGACGTGCGGCAGCACTGAAGAAGGCCACTAAGAAAGCCAAGAAGCAGGGCGGCGAGGATGAAGCGTGAAAGCCATCGTGTCCGGATCGTGTCTACGCGAGAGTTAGAAGGACTTGGAGAACTGAGAAACCCCCGGAACTTCATTGAAATTCCGGGGGTTTTCAGTCGGGATGACAGGATTTGAACCTGCGACCCCGTCGTCCCGAACGACGTGCGCTACCAAGCTGCGCCACATCCCGATGCGCCAGACCGAAGCCGAAGCGCAACGACTACTCTAGCGCGTTGCGGGCGACTTCAGCGAATCGGCCACCCTGGCTACCCGCTCGTGTGTTGTCATATGTGCCACCGGAGTGCGCGAGATGATGCATATGACAACACGCAGAAGGTATGCCGTTTCGAAACGCGATCGGCTAGCGAATATAGACGTCGAGGTGATTGCCGACGGTGCCGCGGTCGTAGATCTTTCCCTGATACCCGAACGGGGTGTCATAGACGGTGCCCTTCGGAGCCGAGCCCGCGAGCACGAGGTAGCCATCGGCGTCGGCGACATACCCCGCCGGGTTCACGTGCCGCCCCGGCACCGCGAGCCCCTCGCCGGGCAGCACCTGCTGGCTGTAGTAGGTGAACTTATAGCCGCCCCAATTGATGGCGCCACGAAACATGAAGTCTTCAAGGGTGAAGAGTGCGCCAACCGGGGCGCCGGCTGCAGCGAGATCCTCTGCCTCTGACACGCTCAGATCGATAGCAGGCTCACCGCCGGGCAACAAGGCGAAGCGTTGCGTGCCCGCACCGCCGAACGCGGCCTCGGGCGATGACCCGACGGCGAAAGCGCTCGACATCGAGAGCGGCGCCGCGGCAACGGCCCCGAAAAACCCGATTGCCGCAATCGCAGCACCCACCTGCCGCAGGCGAAGCCGCTGGCTCACGCCGGAGTTCGGGTGCATTGCAGAACTGGACACAGTGCAGCGAGTTTAACCCAGCAGCCTTGGCGGTGCCGGTGAGTTTCGGGATAACCCGAATCCCCTTCTCGGGCTGCCGCGGTGTGCGTCGGGCGGGCGTCGCCCTACGGTGGAACCATGACAGCGAACACTGCACCCCCGCCGGGTGTGAACACAGAGGTCTCCAGGCCCAGAGTCGGCTTCGGCCACATCCTGCTCACCGTGCCGCACCTTGCGCTGCTCGGAGTGCTCGGCACAATTGCTGCAACGGTGTGCTTCTCGCTCTTGACCGCGGGTCTCGCAAGCCTCTTCGCGTTCGGCGTCGGCCTCGCGGTGCTCGTCGGCCTCGTGTACGTGCTTTTCGGCATCGGCTGGTTCGAACTTGAGCGGGTGCGGAGCCTCTACGGGTTCGAGGTCGCCCCGTTGCGATTGCGCGAGCGCACGCGGCCAGGCTTCGGGGGCTGGGTGCGGGCGATTTCGCGGCAGAGCATTGACGGACGCATGTGGCTTACGATCCTCAGCTTCAGCATCGGATCATTCTTCGGGCTGATCGTGCTTCGCCTCATGGCCACCACCGCTTGGAATCTCGCCATTATGGTGGGTGGCGAAGCGACCGGGGCCCTGCTTGGGCCGTGGCGCTTCTTCGGGCCCGACCTTGAGGCCTTCGGGCTGTTCGGAATCTTCGACGATCTCACCTCGCCGCTCTGGTCTTTGCTCGTCGCGGTGCTCGCGCTCGCTGCCGTCATCGGACTCGCCGCGCTGCACGCCGTCATCGCGCGTGGCCTGCTCGGCTCTTCGAGCCGCAGCGCGCTCGCGGCCGAGGTGCGCACGAAGAGCGCGCAGCGCGAGGGCGCGGTTCGGGCGGCAGATGTCGAGCGCACGCGCATCGAACGAGATTTGCATGACGGCGTGCAGCCGAGACTCGTGTCGATCGGCATGACGCTGGGGCTTGCGAGTCAGAAAATCGACGAGGATCCGGCGGCCGCGAAAGAGCTCATCGTCGAGGCGCACACCTCGACGAAGGCGGCGATCACCGAACTTCGTCAGTTGGCGAGAGGCATTCACGCCTCGGTGCTCGATGATCGTGGCCTCGATGCGGCGCTATCGGCGCTCGCTGGGCGCAGCCACATTCCCGTGTTGCTCGACGTGCGCATGGATGGTGCGTTGGGGCTGAGGCAGACGCAGGGAGCGTTTCGTGACGCGGAGGCCGCGGTCTACTTCTCGATTGCCGAGGCACTCACCAACGCGGCGAAGCATTCGCGGGCGGGGGAGTGCCGGGTCACGGTCAGGCTTCGCAACGCGGGTACCCCTCAGGCAGTGATCTGGGCTCGGGTCGAAGACAACGGCATCGGCGGCGCGACCGTGCAGCCCGGTGGCGGGCTCGACGGCATTTCCAACCGCGTGCTCGCCGCCGGTGGGCGTCTGCAACTCGACAGCCCGCAGGGCGGGCCGACCGCTCTGGAGGTGAGCGTGCCATGCGCATCTTGATTTGCGAAGACTCGGTGCTGTTGCGAGAGGGCATCGTGCGCCTGCTCAGTGACGCCGGACACGAGGTGGTCGGGGCGCTCGCCGACACCGATGGCCTCGACGAGGCGGTCGCCGCGAGCGATCCCGCGCTGTGCATTCTCGACGTGCGCTTGCCGCCCACCTTCACAGATGAAGGCATTCGGGCTGCGCTCAGGCTTCGAAGCGTTGCGCCCGATCTGCCCCTGCTGGTGCTCTCGCAGTACGTCGAGGAGCGCTACGCGAGCGAATTGATCGCGGCGCAGGGAGGGGCCCTCGGCTACCTGCTCAAAGATCGCGTTGCCGACGTCGCTGAGTTTCTCGATTCGGTGACGAGGATCGCCCAGGGCGCGACGGTGCTCGACCCCGAGGTGGTCGCGCAGCTGTTGAGTCGACAGTCGCGGGGGTCGAAGATGGCGCAGCTGACCGATCGCGAGCGCCAGGTGCTCGCACTGCTGGCCGAGGGAAAGTCGAACCAGGCGATCGCCTCCGTGCTCTACCTCTCAGAAGCGAGTATCGAGAAGCACATCACCGCGATCTTTCAAAAGCTCGGGCTGGAAGCAGACGAGCGCGGCAACCGGCGAGTGCTCGCTGCGCTTGCCCACATCGAGAACAGCGGGCATTGACCGTGCGAGACATAAGGAGTAACACCATGAATGAGGCGAGAAAAGGATCGGCCCAGCGCTCGAGCTGGGTTGCTGTGACAGCGGGTGTGCTCGGCGGTGTGCTGCTGCTCGGCACAGTGAGCACCGCCGCGGTGGCAGGCGTGGCCGCGGCGAACTACGACGGTACGGAGAAGCGGCAACGGATCACCGAGGGCGCCGACGGGATCGTGCAGATCGATGTCGAAGCCTCTGCGGCGAAGTTTCGGATCGACTGCGAGACCGCACCGGCACCGAGCGGCGGCAGCGCAGGTAGCCGCGGCGAAGACTCGTTCACGCTCGTCACCAGCGGCAGCTCTCGCGAGTGGCGCATGGTGCGCAGCGGCGACACCCTTCATGTCGAGCCAGTGAAGCGCTGGTTCGGTGGATTCTCACTGTTCGGCTCTGGCGACAACCGGATGCAGGAGGTATCGCTCTCGCTGCCCGCGAGTGCCTGCGACGGATCGAAGCCACTCGACGCTGAGGTGGATCTCGGTGCGGGGGAGGTGCTGGTGAACGGGAGCTATGGATTGCTCGATGTGAGCGTCGGTGCCGGAAACGCGCGAATCGAGGGCACCGCATTGAACCTCGAGCTTGACGTCTCTGCCGGTGAGGTGGTGCTCGACATGAGCGACGTGCGTACCGCCGACCTCTCAGTCTCGGCGGGCAGCCTGTGGGGAAGCCTTTCGGGCACCGCACCCAAGCAGATCGATATCGAGGTCAGTGCGGGCGATGCGGAGCTCACGGTTCCCGACGAGGTCTACGCGGTGCGCTCAGACGTCTCGGCGGGTGACTTTGAGCACTCGCTCAGAACCGACCAGAGCGTATTGGGCCACGAGATCAACGTAGAGGTCTCGGCGGGCAGCCTGAGCCTTCACCCGGCGCGGTAGCCGGCGCAGCGAAGACAAACTACGTCTAGACGTAGTTTGTCTTCGCGTCTGGTCGTAACCGTGCTAGCCTGACTGCATCGCCGTGCTCGAGCGGCGCAGTCAGGAGGGGCTGAGTGTCGTTCAAGAGCCGTGTGGTGTCGAGCGCTGCGGGGCCCGAACGCGGACTGTTAAGGCTGCTCGGACCCGCCTTCGTCGCTGCAATCGCCTATGTCGACCCGGGCAACGTGGCCGCTAACCTGTCTGCGGGGGCAAAGTACGGGTATCTGCTGGTGTGGGTGCTTGTGCTCGCAAACGCGATGGCCGTTATCGTGCAGTACCTCTCGGCCAAACTCGGTCTTGTTACCGGAAAGAGCCTCGCCGAGATGCTCGGCGAACGCATGCCGAGAGTCTCGCGCCTCTTGTATTGGGCGCAGGCCGAGCTGGTGGCCGTCGCGACCGACCTCGCCGAAGTGATCGGCGGGGCAATCGCTCTCGCGATCCTTTTCGACTTGCCACTGCTGATCGGCGGCATCATCGTCGGCACCGTTTCTCTGGCGCTACTCGCACTGCAACGCCGAGGGCAGCAAACCTTCGAGCGGGTCATCATCGCGCTGCTTGCGATCATTACCATCGGTTTCGTCGCGGGGCTCTTCGTGAGTCCGCTCGACTGGGGTGGGGTCGCCACGGGGTTGGTGCCTCGTTTCGAGGGCACCGAAACCGTGCTGCTCGCCGCGAGCATGCTCGGCGCGACGGTCATGCCACACGCCATCTATCTGCACTCGTCGCTCGCTCGCGACCGCCACGGCGCCTCGCACAGCCCGCAGCGACTGGGTCGCGTGCTCAAGGCGACACGGCTCGACGTGCTGCTTGCGCTCGTGCTCGCCGGCGGCGTGAACCTTGCGATGCTGTTGCTGGCCGCGTCTTCGCTCGCTGGCGTCGAAGGAACCGACACGATCGAGGGCGCCGCGGCAGCGATCAGTTCGCACCTCGGGCCCGCGATCGGCATCATCTTCGGCATCGGGCTGCTCGCCTCTGGCCTAGCTTCAACCTCGGTCGGCGCCTATGCGGGCGCCGACATCATGGGAGGCCTGCTGCGCATCCGGTTTCCGCTGTTGGTGCGTCGGCTCATCACTCTGATTCCGGCCCTCGTCGTGCTCGGTCTTGAGATTGATCCGACCAGGGCGCTCGTGCTGAGTCAGGTAGTGCTCTCGTTCGGCATACCCTTCGCGCTGATTCCGCTGATCTGGTTGACGAGCAAGCGTGCAGTGATGGGTGAGCACGTGAACGGTATGGCGATGAGGATCGCGGCAACCGTCGTCACTGTGCTCATCGTTGCGCTCAACGTGCTGCTGATCGGGCTGACGCTGACGGGCATCTAGGCGGCCTCGGCTTAGCCCGGCTGCTGGGTCGTACGGCGAAAACCCTCGCTGTCGGCGGCGATGGTTCCCTCTCGGTGCGTGCGCATCAGTTGTTCGATCTCTTCGGCGGGCGCGCCCGCCTCGAGGCGGTTCAGCATGTGCTCGTGTTCGTCACTGAGCCGCGCCGCGATACTGCCGCGGTAACCGACCACCGACGCGCGCACTGCGGCGACGCGCTGCTGGCCGCGATCGAGCATTTCGCGCAGGTGCGTGTTCGGGCAGGGGGCGCGCAGGATGCCGTGAAACTCGAGGCTGCCGCGGTTGTATGCGTGAAAGTCGTTTGCGGCGATCGCTTCGTCCATTCGAGCATTCACCTCTCGGGCGTGCTGCAGATCTTCGTGGCGGAGCAGCGGTGCCGCGAGCCCGACCGCAAGCCCCTCGAGCACAGCCTCGGCCTGCATGATCTCGCGGTACTTCTCGATGGTCAGCTGCGACACCCTCACGCCGCGGTGAAAGACAAACTCGACGAGCCCCTCGCTCTCGAGCCGCCGCAGCGCCTCGCGCGTCGGAATGAGGCTTACCCCGGTCTCTTCGGCGATCGCTGCGATGCTGAGCGACGAGCCGCCGGCGAACCTACCATCGACGATGCCCTCCATGACGAAGTCGTATACGAACTGCGTCTTGTTCTGCGGGCGGGGGCGCTCCTCGGTCATCGCGAAGTGCTCCTAGTCTCAGGAACATGCCGTAGAAGAAACTCGCTGATGTCGAGCAGCTCATCGGCACCGATGCCGTGCAAGATGCCCTCGTAGAGTTTCGCCTCGAGCGTGGTGTGCTCGGGGGCCCACGCAGTGGTGAGCGCGATGCGGTGCTCGTCGATAATCGGATCGGCCTCGTCCCTGCCCCAGAACATGGGCGGGCGCAGCTCGGCGAGTTTCGCATCACCCTCAAAATTGCCGGGGGCCACAAACCCTGAGCAGTTCACCCCGCAGGCAAAACGCTCGGGTCGCATGCGCAGCAGCGAGGTGACCATGCAGCCCCCCTGCGAAAAGCCGAGCAGGGCAACAGTTCCGGGGCCCGGCCCGCCAGAACCGTCGATGTCGTCGGCGCCCACGCCGCGCAGACGAGTGTCGAGCGCGTCGAGCCACTCGAGCACTGCGACGGCGGCGACGTGCGGGCCGCTCCCCTCAAAGTGCTCGGGATCGGCCTGCCGCAGCGGCAGGCCCTGCGGGCCGAGCGGAAGCGGCCACCAAGCGAAACCGTTTACGATCGGCGGCGGTGCCACGAGCGGAGCACGGGGCGAGGCGCAAACGAATCCCGCGGGCAGGTGCGGCGCAAGGCCGATGAGGTCACCCTCGAACGACCCGAAGCCATGCATCAAAAGCAACAGCGGTCGGTGCGCCAACTCAACAAGCGCCTGCTCGGCAGACACGCGCCTGCCGTCGACCGACCAGAGCACAACATCGTCGTCGATCCTGACTTCACCCATGCGCCCAGCCTACTGGAACGCCAAATCGCGATCCTCTTCGAAGCGTTCGCAGACCACGCTGCGGGCGAATGCTGTGGCGCAGACTGTTCACACTCGTTCACCTCCCGTTCACTTGCTCGCAGACATCGCTTCATATCGCCGCCGTACCTTCAATGTTGTGGGGCAATCGCCCACCACGAACTCTCATCAGAAACGGATACGAACTGACGTGAAGACCTCAGCCACGATCAAGGCCGCCGCACTCGGTGGCATCGCTCTTCTCGCACTCACCTCGTGCGCATCAAACGAAGCCGCAGCTCCGGCAGAAGAGGGCGCAGCGTCGTCGCTCACCGGCACGCTCGTCGGCGGTGGAGCTTCGTCGCAGGGTTCGGCTCAGGAGGCGTGGATCGCCGGCTTCCAGACCGCGAACGCCGACGTCACCGTGAACTACGACCCGGCAGGCTCGGGCGCTGGCCGCGACACCTTCCAGCAGGGCGCAAGCGCCTTCGCCGGCAGCGACCGTGCATTCAAGGTCGACGAGATCACCGCAGGCCCCTTTGAAGCGTGTGCCACCCCCGACATCGTCGAGGTGCCCGCGTACATCTCGCCGATCGCGATCATCTTCAACCTCGAGGGCGTCGACTCCCTCGACCTCGATGCTGACACCGTCGCGAAGATCTTCGCCGGCCAGATCACCAAGTGGAACGATCCCGCGATCACCGCCCTGAACCCCGATGCAACGCTGCCCGACGCGGCAATCTCGCCGGTGCACCGCTCGGACAAGTCGGGCACGACCGGCAACTTCACCGAGTACCTCGCTGCCGCAGCTCCCTCGAGCTGGGCCGCTGGCTCGGTCGAGGAGTGGCCGACCGAGCTCGGCGGCGAGGCTGCCCAGGGCACCTCGGGTGTCGTTGAGGCTGTCACCAACGGCGTCGGCATGATCGGCTACGCAGATGCGTCGCGCGCCGAGGGCCTCGGCACCGTCGCGATCAAGGTCGGCGAGAAGTTCGTCTCGTACTCGCCCGAGGCAGCGGCGGCGATCGTTGACGCTTCGGAGCTCGAGCCCGACCGCACCGAGCACGACATCGCGATCAAGCTCGATCGCACCAGCACCGAAGACGGCGTCTACCCGATCGTTCTCGTCAGCTACCTCATCGGTTGCGAGCAGTACGCAGACGCTGCGAATGCCGAGCTCGTCAAGGCATACTTCAGCTACATCGTGAGCGAAGAGGGCCAGAAGGTCGCCGCTGAGGCTGCGGGTAGCGCCCCCATCTCGGCAGATCTGCGCGCCAAGATCGAGCCCGCTATCGCTTCGATCAGCTAATCGTGAGACCCTGGGCCTACCGCGAGACATCGCGATAGGCCCGGGGCTCTGCCCGTTTCGCACCCTCATCACTTTCTGAAGGAAGCACCCTGTGACCTCCTCCGCAACTTCTGCCAGGCCGGTTCTGAGCCTCGGCGACCGCATCTTCTCGCGGTCTGCCGTGTTCGCAGGCAGCATGATCCTCGTCACCCTGGCGGCGGTCGCAATCTTTCTCATCGTGCAGAGCGTGCCCGCATTTCTCGCGACAGGCGAGACTGCGTCGCTTCTGACCGATAACTTCTGGTCGTACGTCTGGCCCCTCATCTTCGGCACAATCTGGGCCGCTGTGCTTGCGCTGCTCCTCTCGCTGCCCCTTGCCATCGGTATCGCGCTCTTCATCTCGCACTACGCACCCCGCAAGGTGTCGGCGGTGCTCGGCTACGTGGTCGACCTGCTCGCAGCGGTTCCCAGTGTGGTGTTCGGCCTCTGGGGCATCGGCGTGCTCGCGCCGGCCGCGCAGCCCATTTACGTCTGGATCAACGAACACCTCGGCTGGATCCCGCTCTTCGGAGGCGAAGCCTCTGGTACAGGCCGCACCATTCTCACCGCAGCCCTCGTGCTCGGGGTCATGGTGCTGCCGATCATGACCGCCATCTGCCGCGAAGTCTTTCTGCAGGCTCCTGTCTTGCACGAAGAAGCCGCGCTCGCGCTCGGTGCCACCCGCTGGGAGATGATTCGCATGGCAGTGCTGCCTTTCGGCCGAGCCGGCATCGTCTCAGCAGCAATGCTCGGCCTTGGTCGCGCGCTCGGCGAAACAATGGCGGTCGCCATGGTGCTCTCGGCCACAGGCCTCGTCAGCTTCAAGCTGCTCACCAGCGAGAACCCCTCGACGATCGCGGCGAACATCGCACTCGCGTTTCCTGAGGCATACGGCACGAACGTGAACGTGCTCATCGCGACCGGCCTCATTCTCTTCATCGTCACCTTCCTCGTCAACGCGCTCGCACGCTGGATCGTGAGCCGTCGCGCTGAATTCTCAGGAGCGAACTAACCCATGGCAATCACCGTTCGCCCCGTCGCCGCAGGCTCGTCGCTCGCCGGCAACCGCCTTTCCCGCAGCGCGCCCTGGCTGATCCTCGCCGCAAGTCTTGCCGCCTCGATCGCGCTCTTCGCTCTGCTTTCTGCAGCCAACAAAAGCGAGTTCAGCCTGACCGGTGCGGTCGTCGTAGGTCTGCTGCTGCACATGGTCGTGACGACCGCGCTCTCGGCGTCGATCGAGGGCAGTAGGCAGGCAAAGGATCGCTTCGTGACGAACCTGGTCACGGGCGCCTTCTTGCTCGCGATGGTGCCCCTGGTCTCGGTTGCGATCACGGTCGTGTCGAACGGTGTGGCCCGCCTCGACCCGGAGTTCTTCAACTCGTCGATGCGCAACGTCACCGGTGAGGGCGGCGGTGCGCTGCACGCGATGGTGGGCACGCTGCTCATCACCCTCGCCGCCACGATCATCTCGGTGCCGCTCGGCCTGCTCACCTCGATCTACCTCGTCGAGTACGGTCGCGGGCGCCTCGCCAAGACCATCACCTTTCTCGTCGACGTGATGACGGGTATTCCCTCGATCGTCGCGGGCCTCTTCGCCTACGCGGCGTTCGCCCTCGTGCTCGGCCCCGGCGTTCGCATGGGCATCATCGGCGCGGTCTCGCTTTCGGTGCTCATGATTCCCGTCGTCGTGCGCTCGAGCGAAGAAATGCTGCGGCTCGTGCCGAACGAGCTGCGCGAGGCCTCATACGCCCTCGGCGTGGCGAAGTGGCTCACCGTGGTGAAGGTCGTGCTGCCCACCTCGATCGCGGGCATCACTACGGGCATCATGCTCTCGATCTCGCGCGTCATCGGCGAAACCGCCCCGCTGCTCATCACCGCCGGCTTCACCGCGTCGATGAACTACAACCTCTTCAACGACCGTATGCAGTCGCTGCCGGTGTACGTCTACACCCAGTTCGCGAACCAGGGCAACCCGGCCTTCGCGTTCATCGAACGTGCGTGGGCCGCCGCGCTCGTGCTGATCCTCATCGTGATGGCGATGAACCTCATTGCGCGCTTCGTCGCGTACAAGTTCTCGCCGAAGACCGGTCGGTAGCGCTGCGCTGCGCAGCGCGATCCTCGCCTCACTCAGACCCTACCGACACCAAACGAAAGCACTCAAATGTCGAAGCGCATCGAAGTAAATGACCTCAACGTCTACTACGGCAACTTTCTCGCCGTCGAGGGCGTCGACATCAACATCGAACCACGCAGCGTGACGGCCTTCATCGGCCCCTCAGGCTGCGGCAAGTCGACATTTCTTCGCACACTGAACCGCATGCACGAGGTGATTCCCGGCGCGCGCGTCGAGGGCGAGGTGCTGCTCGACGGCGAAGATCTCTATGGTCCCGGCGTCGACCCCGTGCTCGTTCGTCGCCAGGTTGGCATGGTGTTTCAGCGCCCCAACCCGTTTCCGACCATGTCGATTCGCGAGAACGTGCTAGCGGGAGTCAAGCTGAACAACCGCAAGATCTCAAAGACCGACGCAGACGACCTCGTCGAGAAGTCGCTGCAGGGCGCGAACCTCTGGAACGAGGTCAAGGATCGCCTCGACAAGCCTGGCTCGGGGCTTTCGGGCGGCCAGCAGCAGCGTCTCTGCATCGCCCGCGCCATCGCGGTATCGCCCGATGTGCTACTGATGGACGAGCCCTGCTCGGCCCTCGACCCGATCTCGACCCTTGCCATCGAAGACCTGATCGACGAGCTCAAGTCTGAGTACACGATCGTCATCGTGACCCACAACATGCAGCAGGCATCGCGCGTCAGCGACCGCACCGCGTTCTTCAACATCGCCGGCACCGGCAAGCCGGGCAAGCTCATCGAGTACGACGACACGAAGACGATCTTCTCGACGCCGTCAGTGAAGGCGACCGAAGATTATGTCTCGGGTCGCTTCGGGTAACCGCTGGATCAGTGCTTGAGCGGGTACGTTTCGACGCTCAAGATTCCGGCGCCGGGGTGCTTACGCGAGAAGTGAAACACCGAGAAGCCCGCGGGCGGCAGCGCCGCGGCCTCGCGCAGATAGTCGCCTGGCAGGCTGCCAGTTGCGAGCGCGAGCTCTCGGGCCGCGTCGGGCAGCACTGGCCGGTGCGTGCAGATCACGGCGCTCTTGCCGCGGCGCACGATCTTGCCGATGATCCTGCGCAGCTCGACCGTGTCGCCCGAATCCCACGTGTCTTGGCTCAGCCCATCGCGCAGCCTGATCTTCTTGCCCAGGTGGTCGGCGAGCGGCTGCACCGTGCTGTGGCACCGCAAAGCAGTTGACGAGTAGATGCGCTTCGGCGCGAACGACTCGAGAATCGGAACGAGCGTTTCAGCCTGATCATCGCCAGCCTCGGCGAGCGGACGCAGGTGGTCGATCGGGTAATGTTCGCTGCGATCCTCTGCCTTGGCATGACGCAACAGAATGATCGAGAACGTGTCGAGCGCATCGCGTTCTGCGAGCCTCGTGAACACCTTGAACAGCTGCCGGTCAGCCTCGTAACTGAGTAGCTCGCTCACCTCTTCGAGCGGCGCCCACTCGAGCGCCGAGATCTCACCGTTCGGGCGAAACTCAGAGGTGTGCACCGCCGACTCGACGACCTCGGCGGCCCAATACTGCACCGTCTTCTCGCGGCCGTCTGGCAGTGTGTAGTCGATTGTGCCGAGGTTCGAACCGAGCGAGACGGTGAGACCTGTCTCTTCTCGGGTCTCGCGCGCCGCAGCCTGCGGCATGCTCTCGCCGCGATCGAGCTTGCCTTTCGGAAACGACACGTCCCGTTGCTTGGTGCGGTGCACGAGCAGCACCATGATTCTCTCGCCCGCGTCCGTGGTGACCCTGCGATAGCAGACGGTTCCCGCAGCCAGTACGGGCCGCTTCGAGGTCATCGGGCCGCCCGAGACCGCGCCTGCGTGCGGTCACGCATCACAAGGTCTTGCAGATCGTGCAGCGGCTCACCCTCTTCGGTCACCGTGCGTCGGCGCCACGTACCGTCGGGCAGCATGTGCCAGGAGCTCACGTCGTCGCTGAACCCGTAGGCGAAGAAACGGTCGATGCGCGCCAGGTGCTCGCGGTCGACGATACGGGCGAGCACCTCGATGCGGCGGTCGAGGTTGCGGTGCATCAGGTCGGCGCTGCCGATGTAGACCTCGCGGTCGCCCGCATTCTCGAACGCGTAGATGCGTGAGTGCTCGAGGTACCTGCCCAGCACTGAGCGCACGCGAATGTTCTCAGACAGCCCTGGCACGCCCGCCTTGATCGAGCAGATGCCCCTGATCCAGATCTCGATCGGCACGCCCGCGTTGCTGGCTCGGTAGAGCGCGTCGATGATCTGTTCGTCGACCATGCTGTTGGCCTTGAGCTTGATGCCGCTGCGGCGCCCGGCCCTCGCGTGTTCTGCCTCGCGCTCGATGCGCGTGAGCAGCCCCTGGCGCAGCCCTTCGGGTGCCACCAACAGGCGGTTGTAGTTCGTCTCGATCGCGTAGCCCGAAAGCACGTTGAAGAGCTTAGTCACATCGCGGCCAACCTCGGGCGACGAGGTGAACAGGCCGAAGTCTTCGTAGATGCGGCTTGTCTTCGGGTTGTAGTTGCCAGTGCCGATGTGGCAGTAGTGGGTGAGCTTGCCCTGCTCTTCGCGAATCACGTGCACGAGCTTGCAGTGCGTCTTGAGGCCGACCAAGCCGTACACCACGTGCACGCCCGCCTGCTCGAGCTTGCGCGCCCAGGTGATGTTGGCCTCTTCGTCGAAGCGGGCCTTGATCTCGACGAGCGCGAGCACCTGCTTGCCAGCCTCGGCGGCCTTGATGAGCGCCGCCACGATGGGGCTGTCGCCCGAGGTGCGGTACAGCGTCTGCTTGATCGCGAGCACGTGCGGGTCGAGTGCGGCCTGCTCGACGAAGGCCTGCACACTCGTGGCGAACGACTCGTAGGGGTGGTGCACGAGCACCTCGCGGCGCCCGATCGTGCGAAACACGTCGGGGCGGTCGCTCGGCGAGTTCGGGCGAAAATCGGGGTGGGTTACCGGAATGTGCGGCGTGAACTTCAGCTCGGGCCGCTCGAGGCGCGTGAGGGCGAAGAGCCCCCCGAGGTCGAGCGGGGAGGGCAGCGTGTAGACCTGCTGCGGGTCGATGTCGAACTCGCTCACGAGCAGGTCGAGCGTCGCCTTATCCATGTCGTCAGAGATCTCGAGGCGAATCGGCGGGCCGAAGCGGCGGCGCAGCAGTTCTTTCTCGAGCGCCTGAATCAGGTTCTCGGTCTCGTCTTCTTCGATCTCGACGTCTTCATTGCGCGTCACGCGGAAGACGTGGTGGTCAACGACCTCCATGCCGGGGAAGAGACCGTCGAGTTGGTTCGCAATGAGTTCTTCGAGCGCGATGAAGCGAACGTCGTCGTCAGACTCGCGCTGATCCACGCGCACATAACGCGGAATCATCTGCGGCACCTTGAGCCTCGCGAACTCGGTCTTGTCGCTGCGCGGGTTGCGCACGCGAATCGAGATGTTGAGCGCGCGGCCCGAAATGTACGGGAAGGGGTGCGCAGGATCGACCGCGAGGGGCATCAACACGGGGTAAATGTGCTGCTCGTAGTACTCGGTCAGCACCTCTCGGTCGGCCGTGTCGAGCGAATCCCAGCGCACGATGCGCACACCCGCGTCGGCGAGCTCGGGCTGCACCTGCTCGTTCCAGCAGCGTGCGTGACGCAGTTGCAGCTCGTAGGCGGTGCGGTTGATGTCGGCCAGCACGTCGGTCGGGGCGCGGCCAATGTTTGTTGGCACGGCGAGACCCGTGACGATGCGGCGCTTGAGGCCCGCGACGCGCACCATGAAGAACTCGTCAAGGTTCGACGCGAAGATCGCCAGAAAGTTGGCCCGCTCGAGCACCGGCACCGCGGGGTCTTCTGCGAGCTCGAGCACGCGCTGGTTGAACGCCAGCCAGCTCAGCTCACGGTCGATGTAGCGGTCGGCGGGCAGGTCGTAGGAACCGGCGTCGGCAGCAGCGAGGCGCTGCACTTCTCCGGTGAACTCGGTCGAAATCACCGCGGTGTCGAACTTCGTCGACTCTGGGTCGGCGGTCTGCTTGCTATCGCTCATGGCTCTATTGTGTCAGTCGCCGAGCGCGAATGAGGCCGAGATTGCGTTCGCGTTCACTTGCTGTTCAGCGTGGCAGAGTGGCGGCTCGCGAATACTGCATACTGCACTGTTCGACACCGAACCCCGCGCGCGCATATAGCGCGACGGCGTTCGTGTTGTCGCCGTCGACGTACAGGGTGATGCGGTTGGGGCGATGGGTCGCCATCTGTCGCAGCGTTTCGCCGAGCAGTGCGGCCCCCAGGCCGATACCTGCGAACGTGGGATCGACACCGAGCACGTAGAGCTCGGTCTCGGTGGTGTTGCCCTCTTGCACGGTCTTGACCCAGCTGAACCCGGCGAGCTCGCCCTGGCGTTCGCCGCTCGTGGCGTAGGCGAGGCGCAGGTCGTCAGCGGCGAACCAGGGCTCCCGCGTCAGCGCGTCGAATTCTGCGCGACTCATCTGGCCCTGCTCGGGGTGGCTCGCGAACGCGGCGGCATTGACGCGCACCCAGTCGTCTGCCTGGTCTGCGTGACCTTCGGCGCCGGGCGAGTATGCCCGCACCTCGAATCCCTCGGGCAGGCGCCGCGCAGCGCCGATCGCCTTATCGAGCGCTGCCGGGTCGAGTGCGAGTCGCAGCAGCTCGCGCACGGGCTCGAACTCTGCGCTTCGCAGCAGGGCCGTCGCCGCGGGGTTCTCGCCGTGCGCCCAGGCGCGCAGCTCGGTCGAGGCCTCGTCGCTCGCAAGCAGCGTGCGCAGCAGCGCCCGGCCGATCCCTTTGCCGCGCTCGGTCGGGCGCACGACGAGGTCGAGCTCGCCCTCGCCGATAATGCCGATCGCATCGGGCTCTTCGAAGAGCCGGCGACGCCCCTGGGTGACGGCGAGCAGCGCCTGGTCTGAGACCGGGGGAGTGCCGTCGTGATGCGTCGCCTCTTCGAGAATCTTGCGGGCATCGGGCGAAAGATATGCCGCCTGTGTCGCTTCAGTCATCGTTCGTCGCTCTCCTCTTGGCCGCGCGCAAAGCCATAGCCGACGCCACGAACCGTGCCGATGAGCCCCTCTTGTTCGCCAAGCTTGGCGCGTAGGCGTCGCACGTGCACATCTACGGTGCGCGTGCCTCCGTAGTAGCCAGTGCCCCACACCTCGCTGAGCAGCTGCTCGCGGGTGAAGACTCGGCCTGAGTTGCTCGTGAGAAAGTGCAGCAGTTCGAACTCTTTGTAGGTGAGGTCGAGCAGGCGGTCGTGCACTCGTGCGGTGAAGTTGCCCTCGTCGATGACCACACCGGCGGCGCTGACCGCGGCAGGCGCAGAGCCGACTGCCGCTGCTCCGGTCGGTGTTCCGGCGGCGGCGAGGCGCAGTCGCAGCTCGATCTCAGCGGGGGTCGCGGTGGGAAGTATCACGTCGCTGATCTGCCACTCTGGGGCGACGACCGCGAGCATCGTCTCGCCACACAGCAGCAGACGCGGCACCGGGCAGTCGGGCGCGAGTTCGAGGCAGGCGGTGCGGGCGCCACGGATGTCGCGAACGCCGTCGACGAGCAGCAGATCGAAGCGCGCTGCGGCTCCCATAGAGAGCCGCACGTTCAACGGCGAGCGGTGCACCTCGTGGGGCAACAGATCGAGCCCGGGCAGCGCCGTCGCCGGGTCTGTGTCTGTGAGGCAGAGCAGCTGCACCGCGTGCCCTCCCCTCTGTCGAGACCGTGCGTCGACTGCCTTCCATCCTAGGGCCCGCTCGCCTGCGTGCCGAAGCGAGCTTCGTCTGCAGGGTGCTCTGAAGGTTGTGTAGAACGAGGTCACCGGCGTGGGAGATCGCTGAGTAGACGGAACTCCTGGAGTCCGGTGACTGTCCACATCATCCGAATTTGGGGGGTCGGCATGCCATCACTGTATTGCGTACGAGATATGCAATATGTGCGAGATTCTGGCTGAAATTCTCGCACGCAACGCATATCTCGTGCGCAGTGCAGACCACACGAGCCGTATTCCACTCGACCTCACCGGGGCGACCAATGTTGCGCGACTCGCGATGCATGATCCCGGTAGTCCGTGCCGCCTCACCGGCTTTCAGAAGACCTCGCTCAGCCTGCGACTTCGAGCCGGAGTATGCGAGGATGTGAACGTGAGTGAACTCCCAGTGCCGCAGAAGCACCCATGGCATATCGGCCGCATGCTGACCGCATGGGCCGTCGCCGCGGTGCTCGGCGTGCTCGTCACCGTGCTGGTGACGGGAGAGCAGCGGTTTCACTGGCTCGTGTTCACCGTCGGGCTGAGCACGCTCGTCACGTTCGCGCTGCAGCTCGGCACCGCGCAGCGCGAGGGGTTCATTACGCGCACCTCGTTTAGTGTCGCCGGCAGCGTCCTGATCATCGCCGTGATCGATGTGATCGGGCTGCTCGTCTAGTCTCGTGTGTCTGCGCGCAGGTCTGCCACGCGCCTCGCTGAAGCCGCGATAGACTAGCCGCATGCTTCTTGCACTCGAACTCTTCTTCCTCGGCCTTCTTGGCCTCGCCGGTGTGGCTATCGCCTGGGTCTCGGGCACGGTCATCTACAAGCTCTTCAAGGGCCAGCAGTAGCGAGCGCCCGAGTGAGCGGTGATGCGTTTCTCGCTCTGAACGGCGCGGTCGCTGCTGACGGCGCGATCGCGCATTACGGAGCTCCGTTGGCAGAGCAGCGTTCGCTCGACGAGGGCAACGCGGTCGTCAGCCTTGCCCACCGCGGTGCGGTCACGGTCGCGGGGCCAGATCGACTGAGCTGGTTGCACTCGATGACGAGTCAGCAGCTCACTGGCCTGCGGCCTGGCGAGTCAGTTGAGACTCTGCTGCTCGATCAGCAGGGGCACATCGAGCAGGCGATCAGGGTGGTCGATGACGGTGAACGGGCATGGCTGCTCGTCGATGAGGGCCAAGCTGAGTCTCTCGCCGAGTATCTGAGTCGCATGCGCTTTGCGCTGCGCGTCGAGGTTGCCGATGTGAGCGATGAGTACGCTGCCGTGGTGGCCTTCGGCGGCGGCCGTGCGCTCGGCGCGTTGCGAGCCTTGAACCTCGCGGTCGTTGAGTGGGACGACCCGTGGGCGACTGTGCAGCGAGGCGGTGTGCAGTACGCGCGCGGTGAGCACGCGGGCGTCGACTGGTCTGCGGTGCAGTTCGTGTTTCGGCGCGAGGATCTTCCGGTGGTCACGGCCCTCGTCTCGAGTGGCGAAGTGCAGGCCGCGGGCACGATGGCGCTCGACGCGCTCGAGGTGCGCGCCTGGCGGCCGAGCCTGCGAGCAGAGGTCGACGATCGCGCGATTCCGCACGAGTTTGACTGGCTGCGCACCGCGGTGCACCTCACCAAGGGTTGCTACCGCGGCCAAGAGACGGTTGCGAAGGTGCACAACCTCGGCCACCCGCCGCGGCGCCTCGCGCTGCTGCATCTCGACGGTTCGGGCGGCCAACTGCCCGGGGTCGGGGCACTGGTGCACATCGCGGGCGCAGAGCCAGATGCGCGCCCGGTGGGGCGCATTACGCGCTCGGCGCTGCACTACGAATGGGGTGCGATCGCCCTCGTGCTGCTGAAACGCTCGGTGGCAGAAGATGCGCCGCTCGAGGTCGCACTCTCAGACGATGAGAAGATCGCCGCATCTCAAGAGGTGATTGTGCCCTCTGATGCTGGGCGCACGCGCGAGATCCCGCGCCTGAAGCGACTGTAGGCGCTCGCGACGATCCTTTTCGCACCGCTGAGCCTGACGCAACGCAAAGAGCCGGCCACCAGCACTAGGTGACCGGCCCCTGAGGCGCTGTGAACGCGACTGCTAGTGCTTGCCCTGCGCCGCGACTGCTGCCGCGCCTGCCGCTGCCGCCTCGGGGTCGAGGTACCGGCCTGGGCCGGTAGCCGCGCCGCCCTCGTCGATGTCGTAGACGAGGGGCATGCCTGTTGGAATGTTCAGGCCGGCGATGTCGTCATCGCTAATGCCGTCGAGGTGCTTCACGAGCGCGCGCAGCGAGTTGCCGTGCGCTGTGACGAGTACGGTCTTGCCCGAGTTCAGGTCGGGCAGCACCGAATCGCTCCAGTAGGGCAGCAGGCGGTCGATGACGTCTTTCAAACACTCGGTGCGAGGGCGTTCGCCGTCGATATCTGCGTAGCGCGGGTCATTCGCCTGCGACCACTCGCTCGAATCGTCGAGCACCGGTGGGGGAGTATCGAACGAGCGACGCCACTCCATGAACTGGTCTTCGCCGTACTTCTCGAGGGTCTCGCTCTTATCGAGGCCTTGCAACGCGCCGTAGTGGCGCTCGTTCAGGCGCCATGAGCGGCGCACCGGGATCCACATGCGGTCGGCGCTCTCGAGCGCGAGGTTGGCGGTCTGAATTGCGCGGCTCAGCAGCGAGGTGTGCAACACGTCGGGTAGCAGGCCGGCTTCAGAGAGCAGCTTGCCAGCGTTCGCAGCTTCGCCGCGACCCTTCTCGGTGAGTCGAACGTCGACCCAGCCGGTGAAGAGATTCTTTTCGTTCCACTCGCTCTGCCCGTGGCGCAGCAGGATCAGGGTGTTCGTCATGCTCTAAGCCTACCGTGCGGGCATCGCTGCTTCGCCGCACAGAAAAGGATCGCCCCTCGAGTTCTCGAGGGGCGATCTATAGTTCTTGCGGCGAAAACCGCTTACGAGGCGAGCACCTCATCGAGCAGCTCTGAAGCCTTGCCCTCGTCGGTCTTCTCGGCGAGCGCGAGCTCAGACACGAGAATCTGACGTGCCTTGGCGAGCATGCGCTTCTCGCCGGCCGACAGCGACTTGACCTCTTGGTCGCGGCGCCACAGATCGCGAACGACCTCGCTCACCTTGATAACGTCGCCCGAGGCGAGCTTCTCAAGGTTTGCCTTGTAGCGGCGTGACCAGTTGGTGGGCTCTTCGGTGAACGGTGCGCGCAGCACCTCGAAGACCTGTTCGAGGCCCTCTTGATCGATGACGTCGCGCACGCCAACAAGGTCGCAGTTCTCTGCGGGAACCTCAATTGTCAGGTCGCCCTGGTTGACCTGCAACTTGAGAAAGAGTTTCTCTTCGCCGCCGAGCTTGCGCTTCTTCACCTCGATGATCTTCGCTGCGCCGTGGTGGGGGTAAACGACGGTCTCTCCGACCTCAAACTGCATCGAGTGGCTCCTTTATCAGTTAAGCCTCTAGAATACCACACGCCGCGCCGCCACTTAGGCCACCCTTAGGTGAAGCCAGAGCAGTCCTGCCGATAGTATGATTTCAACTGTCTGATGTAACCGCCAGGCCGATTTGTGCCGCCCAATAAATCAAAGGACACACCTTGAAGACTCGTCGGATCGCCTCGTCTCTCGTTCTCGCGGCGGCACTCGCCCTGGGCGCTACGGGCTGCAGCCTGATCGCCCCGCAGGGAACGCTCGAACCCTACGCCCCGAGCGACGGTGTTGATGTCACCATCGAAAACATTGCAGTCCGCAACCTGCTGCTCATCGCCGATGAGTCCGGTGAAAACTTCAACGTGGTCTTCACCGGCGTGAACAACACTGCTGACGACGCCATCGTGCGCATCACCTTCGTGAAGGGATCGAGCGAGGCAAGCGCCGATTTCAACCTGGCCCCCGGATCGACCTCGTTCGGCAACCCCGAGGGTGAGACCGCTCCGCAGCTCGTGTCGATCTCTGACCTTCAGGCAGGCGAAACCGTCGAGGCCTACTTCGAGGTTGCGGGCGGCGGCGAAGCCAAGTACATGGTTCCCGTGCTCGACGGCACGCTGGCCGAGTACCAGCAGTACGTGCTCTCGAAGTCGCAGCTGCGCAAGCTTGAGCAGCAGGCCGAGAAAGACGACGAAAAGGCCGCTGAGCCGACTCCGACGACCGAGGCCCCCGCAGCAACCGAGGCTCCTGCAGCCCAGTAGCAATGCGTCGCGGCCGTCGCGGCTGCAATATGCAAAACGCCCCGGGGTACTACCGGGGCGTTTCGCATATCTAGAGCTGGATCGCACGAACTCACGGCGCTCTTCTCGTGCGCGCGTCACGCTCAGTCGAGGCAGAACTCGTTGCCCTCGATATCTTGCATAACGAGGCACGACTCGTTCACGCCGTCGGCCTCAAGCAGGTAGAGGCGCTTCGCACCGTGCTGCTCAAGGCGCGCCGCTTCGGTTTCTAGTGCTTCGAGGCGTTCTGCGCCCCGCAGCCCCAGCCCGACACGCACGTCGAGGTGCACCCGGTTCTTGACGACCTTCTGCTCGGGCACCCGCTGAAAAAACAGGCGCGGCCCAACCCCCGTCGGGTCTTGGCAGGCCCATCGCGACCCCTGATCCTCTTCGGGAAGTGTCGCGTCGAGAGCCTCCCACGAGTCGAAGCCGGGCGGCACTGGCGGGTCTTCGTACGCGAGCGCGACCTTCCAGAATTCGGCTACCCGGCGTGGGTTTTCGCAATCGAATGTGATCTGTACCTGTCGAATCGTTGACATGGTTGCAAGGCTACTGCGGGCCCTCGACAGATAGGAAGGTGCGGAGTGAGTTCCGGCGATCCAGCTTGGCGTGAACGGACTAGCCGAAACGGTAGCCAACGCCCGCGCCCGTGTAGAAAACCGTTGGCGGTTTTCAGGGCGCGCCGAGGCCGCTCTGCGGCTCGGCTCTTGGCGATGCAATCAGATTTGTTACCCGAAACGGTAGCCAACACCGCGCACGGTCGTCACGAGCTTCGGCTCCTTGGGATCCTGCTCGATGCGCGATCGAATGCGCTTGATGTGCACGTCGAGCGTCTTGGTGTCGCCGTAGTAGTCGCTGCCCCAGACTCGGTCTATGAGCTGGCCACGGGTCAGCACCCGACCCGAGTGGCGCATGAGCAGCTCGAGCAGCTCGAACTCGCGCAGCGGCATCGCGACCTCTTCGCCCTGCACCGAGACGGTGTGGCGTTCGGTGTCGAGGCGAACACCGAGCTCGTCGAGCACGCCTTCTTCGTCGAAGCTCTCTTCTTCGGGAGCGGCGAACTCAGAGCGGCGCAGCGCGGCGCGAACGCGGGCGAGCAGCTCGCGGGTCGAGTAGGGCTTCGTAATGTAGTCGTCGGCTCCGAGCTCGAGGCCCACCACGATGTCGATCTCGCTGTCTTTTGCGGTCAGCATGATGATCGGGATCTGCGATTTCGCGCGAATGCTTCGGCACACCTCGGTGCCCGGAAGCCCCGGCAGCATGAGGTCGAGCAGCACGAGGTCTGCGTTTGACTCGGGAAATACGCGCGCAGCTTCGGCGCCGTCGGCGACGATCTGCACGCGGTAGCCCTCGCGCTCGAGCAGAAATGCGAGGGGTTCAGAGATCGAGGTTTCGTCTTCGACGAGCAGAATGCGTGAGTTCACGAGCTGCGCTCCTTCTTTGGGCGAGGATCATCGCCCTGCTTGTTGCTGGCCGAGCGTTTTGCGCGCTTGCGGCTCTTCGCGGGTGACTTCTCTTCAACGATGGGAAAGGCGAGGGTAAAGCTCGAGCCGACGCCGGGCTGCGACCACACGGTGATGTCGCCGCCATGTGCGCGCATGGTATGACGCGCAATCGAGAGGCCGAGGCCGGTGCCGCCGCCGTCACGGCTGCGGGCCGTATCGACTCGGTAGAAGCGTTCGAAGATGCGGGGCAGATGCTCTGCGGCGATGCCCTCACCCTGGTCCGTCACGGTGATGCGGCAATCGGGCCCCTCGACGGCGATACCGACTCCGACTGACGCGCCCTCGGGGGAGTGCCTGATCGCGTTGGTCAGCAGGTTCGCGATCACCGTGCCGATCGAGGAGGGCCGCCCGAGAGTGACGAGCTCGCGCGTCAGAGTGGGATCCTCTTCGAGCACGATGCTGATGCCCTGCTGCGTCGCAAAATCTTGGTGCGCCTCGACCTCGGTGCGCACGACCGCGCGCAGTGCTACTGGCTCGCGATCTTCTGGCTGCAGTGTGGTTTGTGCCTCGGAGAGCTGAATGATGTCCCGCGAGAGATCACCGAGACGGCGCGACTCTTTGCGCAGTTTCTTCGCGAAGTTGCGAACGATCTCGGGCTCGTCGGCTGCCTCGAGCACCGCTTCTGACAGCAGGCTGATCGCCGCGATCGGGGTTTTCAGCTCATGGCTGACGTTCGCGATGAAGTCGCGACGCATCGCGTTCACGCGCTGCTCTTCACCGAGATCGTCAGCGAAGACCACGAGAAATCGACGCTGCAGGCGCACGATCTGCAGGCGAATGGTGTTGCCCTCTTCGGGGGCGATCACATCGGTCACTCCGGTCGACATCACCTGGCGGGAGCGGCGCAGAAACTCGGGTTCGCTCAGCTGTTCCCCGGTGATTCGGCTATCGTCGCGCGCCGCGGGGTTCGCGTAGACGGGCGAGAGTGATGCATCGAGAATCACCGCGAAACGGTCGAGGGCGTGCAACATCTCGATCGCGGCCGGCGGCAACTCGGGCCGCGTCGAGGCCGCTCGTTTGCGGCCGAGTGAACGTGCGCCAAACACCACTGCGGTTGCGAGTGAACCAGCGACGAGGCCTAGCCCGATTGAGGCCAAGACGAGTAGCGTCGGAGTCATAGTCACCATCGTAATGATGCCCGCGCATGCGCTTCACGGAGTTCAGCTGCTGTTCACCTTGCAGCGAGGCAGTGTTCACGAGATGGGGTGAGAATTGAGCGAGGGCATGCGCGCGCTTCGCAGTGAGTTCGCGCCGCAGCCGACAGACCAGACGTATCATCGTCATCGAACGAACGCCGTGAGAACAGGAACCAAAGGAATGCGTGAAGTCTTTCAGCAGGAGCTGCGCGAGGTGCAGGATCGCCTGGTGCAGATCGCCGAACTCGTCGAGACCGCGATTCAGCAGGCGACCACCGCGTTCGGGTCGAGCGACGTTGCACTCGCCGAGCAAGTGCTCGACAACGGTGAGCAGGTAGACCAGCTTGCGAGCGAGCTCGACGAGCAGACCATCGACATTCTCGCCCGCCAGCAGCCGGTCGCGAGCGACCTGCGCCTCATGGTGGGTGCGCTGCGCATGAGCGCCTCGCTCGAGCGCATGGCAGACCTCGCGCAGCACATTGCGCAGCTGGCGCGCTACCGCTACCCAGAGAGCGCGATTCCCGAGGGCCTGCGCAAGACCTTCGCGAAGATGGGGGTGGTCGACGTGAAGATGGCCGGTCTGCTTGTAGCGCTGCTTCGCGATCAAGACGCCAAGGTGATCGACAAGATTCGCGATCTCGACGATGATCTCGACGAGCTGCACGCCAAGGTGTTCGAGAAGGTGCTGAGCCAGAAGGTGCAGGTCGACGGCCCCACCGGAGTCGTCGATGCGACGCTTGCGAGCCGCTACCACGAGCGCTTCGGCGATCACGCGGTCGACATCACCAAGCAGATGAACTTCTTCTTGAACGGCGAGCTGCAGTAGTTTCTGTCTCGCCTGTATCGCCGAGCGTCATATAAGCGTGCGAGCGTTCACCTGAACTTGCAATATTTTTGGGTGACGCTCGCACGCTTTTGTGACGTTCACCGCGGTGTCGTACGAGCAGGTACGAGGATCGCCCCGCCCTGTCTGTCACACAGTCGCGGCGGGGCCTTTCGCCCCCTAGGCTTGTACCGTGAAACAACGCATCTACGACTCGCGGCAGCAGGCCGTCGTCGACTTCGACCCGATCGTTCGCGGCGAAGTGGGCATCTATGTCTGCGGCCCGACCGTGCAGTCGGCGCCGCACATCGGCCACCTGCGCAGCGCGCTCGCCTACGACCAGATTCGGCGCTGGTTCGCCGCGACGGGTCACCGGGTCACGCTGATTCGCAACGTCACTGATATCGACGACAAGATTCTCGATCACTCGAGGATCGCCGCCGAGGCAGGCGGCAGAGAGCAGTGGTGGGCGCTCGCCTACCGCGTCGAGCGAGACTTCACCACGGCCTATGACGCGCTCGGAGTGCTCGCTCCGGCCTACGAGCCGAGGGCGACCGCGAACGTCGCCGAGATGGTGGCGCTCATCGAGTCGCTCATCGAGCGTGGCCACGCCTATCAGGCGCTCGACGGTACCGCGAGCGTCTACTTCGACACGGCGAGCTGGCCCGAGTACGGCGCGCTCACCAAGCAGCGCCGCGAGCAGATGGAAGACGCGGCAGACAGCGACCCGGCCACTGCTGCAGGCAAGCGCGACGCCCGCGACTTCGCGCTCTGGAAGGCCTATCGCGAGCATGAGCCCGAAAGCGCCTCGTGGCACTCGCCGTGGGGCAGGGGCCGCCCCGGCTGGCACATCGAGTGCTCTGCCATGGCAACCCGCTACCTCGGTGAGCAGTTCGACATTCACGGCGGCGGGCTCGACCTGCGGTTTCCGCACCATGAGAATGAGCTCGCGCAGTCTTCGGCAGCTGGGCACGGCTTCGCGAAGTACTGGATTCATAACGGCTTGGTCAACACCGGCGGGCAGAAAATGTCGAAGTCGCTTGGCAACTCGCTGTTCGCGCACGATCTACTAGCTCAGACGAGACCGATCGTGCTGCGCTACTTTCTGGGCTCCGCCCACTACCGCTCGGTGCTCGAGTTCTCAGAGACCTCGCTCGACGAGGCCGCTGCGGCGTTCTCTCGAATCGAGGGCTTTCTCGACCGTGCCGCGTCGTTCGCGCCGAGCGCGCTCCCTGAGCCCATGCGGGGTGCCGCCACGCATGACGACGTGCCGAGCGCATTCGCAGACGCGCTGTTCGACGACTTCGCCATGCCGCAGGCACTCGCAGCACTGCACGGCGCGGTTCGCGCCGGAAACATCGCGATCGACGAGGGCGACGAGCAGGCCGTCGCCGAGCGCGCGGCCGAGGTGGTCGCGATGCTCGACGTGATGGGCATCGATCCTCGCGACGCAATCTGGCGCGACGGCTCTGCGGCCGGCTCAGCGCGCGAACAGCAAGCACTCGGTACTCTTGTAGACGGAATGCTCGCCGACCGGCGAGAGGCTCGTGCGAACAAAGACTTCGCGGCGAGCGATGCGATTCGCGACCGGCTCATCGACGCCGGCATCGCACTCGAAGATTCACCACACGAGACTCGTTGGAGCCTGACATGAACAGCAAGAGTACGCGCGGCGGGGCCGTGCGCAAGAAGAGCCGCGGCAAAGCCGTAGGGTCGGGTGGCCAGGGCCGCCAGGCACTCGAGGGCAGAAAGCCGACTCCGAAGGCAGAGGATCGTCCCTACCACCCGGCGGGCAAAGCCAAGCTGGCGAAAGAGCGCCTCGAGGCTGCTCGCAAGCGCCACGGCGGCGGTAAGGACGAGGTGAAGCGCGCTCCTCGCAAGAAGAGCGACGACACCGAGCTCGTGACCGGGCGCAACGCGGTGCTCGAGGCGCTGCGCACCAAGATTCCAGCGACCACGCTCTACATCGCCGCAAAGGTCGAGATGGATGATCGCATGCGCGAGATTCTCGGCCTCGCCGTCGGCCGCAACGTGTCGGTGCTCGAGGTGATGCGCCAAGAACTCGACCGCATGACCTCCCGCGATACCGTGCACCAGGGCGTTGTGCTCAAGGTGCCGGCCTACGAGTACGCGCACCCGCTCGAACTACTCGACGAGATCGAGAAGCGCGGCCAGCAGCCGCTGCTCGTCGCGCTCGACGGCGTGACCGACCCGCGCAACCTCGGCGCGATCATTCGCTCGGTCGCCGCGTTCGGCGGTCAGGGCGTCATCGTGCCGCAGCGACGCTCGGTCGGCGTGAACTCGGCCGCGTGGAAGACCTCGGCTGGCGCCGCAGCGCGCGTGCCCGTCGCGATGGCATCGAATTTGACGCAGACCATCAAGGCGTTCAAAGAGCGCGGCCTCTTCGTAATCGGTCTCGACGGCGGCGGCGACGTGCAGTTGCCGGGGCTCGAGCTCGCCGACCGCCCGGTCGTGCTGGTCGTCGGCAGCGAGGGCAAGGGCCTGTCGCGCCTGGTCACCGAGAACTGCGACGCGGTGGTCTCGATTCCGATCTCGGCCGCGACCGAGTCGTTGAACGCTGGTATCGCGGCGAGCGTCACGCTCTACGAGATCTCGAAGCTGCGCGCCGAAGGAGCCTAATCGGTCATTCGGTCTTTCGGTGTTCGGCTGTGAACATTTCAGAGTGTGACAGCCGTTTCGCGCCCGCGTCGCTTGCCCTGACATCATGTTCAGGCGATTCAAGTAGAGAACCTCGTCAAAGTCTTTGGCGCCGCACCGAACGAGGTGCGTGCCCTTGACGACGTGAATCTCACGGTCGAGCGCGGCGAGATTCTTGCCGTTGTCGGTCAGAGCGGTGCCGGCAAGTCGACCCTCGTGCGCTGCCTCACGTTGCTCGAGCAGCCGAGCAGTGGCAAGATCATCGTTGGCGGCCGGATCGTCACCGACCTCCCCGCTGGTGAGCTGCGCCAGGCCCGTCGCGCGATCGGTCAGGTGTTTCAGCACGCGAACCTGCTCGACAACCGCACCGCCAAGAAGAACGTCGAGTACCCGCTCGAGGTCGCGGGCTGGAACAAGGCAGATCGTGCCAAGCGTGCCGAAGAGCTGCTGCAACTCGTGGGGCTCGGCGACCGCCAGAACAATTTTCCATCGCAACTTTCGGGTGGTCAGGCACAGCGTGTCGGCATCGCTCGCGCGCTGGCAGCGAGCCCCGACGTGCTGCTCTGCGATGAGCCCACGAGTGCACTCGACCCCAGCACGACCGACGATCTGCTCGAGTTGCTGGTCAAGCTGCGAGACGAGCTGCAGGTCACGATTCTGATCATCACCCACGACCTCGGCGTGGTGCGCCGCATCGCCGACCGGGTCGCGGTGCTCGAGGGCGGCAGAATCGTTGACAGCGGGTCGGTTGAAGAGGTCGCGGCGCATCAGCGTTCCCCGCTGCTCAGCGATATTGGCGTAGAAGACGCGCGCGGCGCAGCCGAACTTCGGGTGAGCGGTGGTCACGAAGTGGCCGCGATCCCTTTCATTTCTCGCCTCACTCGCGAGCTCGGCATCGATGTGCGCCTCGCCTCGGGCGGCGCGCACGCGATCGGCGAGGTGCACGTGCTGAGTGCAACCCTCGGCTTTGAGGGCGAAGAGGATCGCGATCGCGCGGCCGACTGGCTGCGCGCGAACGGTTTCACCGTTGAGAAGGGTGGTGCGGCATGAGCGCGACTTCGACTCGAGTGGCGGGAATCTTCGACGAACTCTTCGCCAACCCGGTGATCACTCAGGCGGTGCCGGCCGCTACCGGCGAGACCATCTACATGGTGCTCTTGGCGCTCGTCGTCTCGATCATCTTCGGCGTTCCTCTTGGTGTGTACCTGTGGAACAGCGGCCCGACTGGTCTGCGCCCGAACGGGGGTGCGAACCAGGTGGTCGGCACGATCGTGAACGTGGTGCGTTCGCTGCCGTTCGTGATTCTCATGGTGCTGCTGCTGCCGGTGACGAGGTTCGTGGTCGGCACGACGCTCGGTGCCACGGCCTCGGTGGTGCCGCTCGCGATTGGAGCGATCCCGTTTCTCGCTCGGCTCGTTGAATCGGCGCTGCGAGAAGTGTCAGCGGGCAAGATCGAGGCATCGATCGTGTGCGGTGCGACGGACTCGCAGACCATCGTCAAGACGCTGCTGCCTGAGGCGCTGCCCAGCATTGTCTCGGCCGTCACCACGACGGCGATCACCCTCGTCGGCTACTCGGCGATGGCCGGCCTGGTCGGCGGCGGCGGACTCGGTTATCTCGCAGACGCCTACGGGTACAAGCGGTTTGATCTGCCGGTGCTCATCGTCGCTACCATTCTGCTCATCATTATCGTGCAGATCTTCCAGCTCATCGGTGACAGGGTGGCCCGCGGCCTCGACCATCGCTCGACGGCCTCAGGTCAGGCCGTGAAGAAGCGGGGTCTGTGATGGCGCTTACCCTGGTCTCGCGGCGGGCCGAGATGCCGCGCGCTGACGCATCTCGCGTCGGCGCAGCACCCCAGCCGTAGGTTTTCGCCTCCCCACTCGTAATTCTTTTCGTTCACTCGAGGCGCTTTTGCGCGCCTCATCCATCACACAGGAGACACCCATGTCAGTTTCACGCTCGAAGCGCGCACTTCAGATTCTCGGAGCGGGCGCGTCAGCCGTGCTCGCACTCAGCCTCGCGGCCTGCGGCGCAGCGAACGCTCCCGCCGCAGACGACAAGGCTGAGGTGAAGCTCGGTGACACCTTCACCGTGGCCGCCACCGAGGTGCCGCACGTCGACATTCTGCAGTTCGTTAAAGACAACCTCGCCGAAGAAGCAGGCATCAACTTCGAGATCAAGCCGTTCAGCGACTACCCGCTGGGCAACCGCTGGCTTGCCGAGGGCGAGGTCGACGCAAACTACTTCCAGCACCGCCCGTATTTCGATGCGCAGGTCGAAGAGTTCGGCTACGACATTGCTGCGCTCAGCGATGTGCACGTCGAGCCCTACGCCGCGTTCTCTGAGAAGTACGACGACCTCAAGGATCTGCCAGACGGCGCGAAGATCAGCGTCACGAACGACGCCTCGAACCAGGAACGCGCGCTGAACCTGCTCGCGCAAGAGGGCCTCGTGGAGCTGCCGAAGCACGGCGAACTGAGCGTGCTCGCGATCGAGGGCGACAAGAAATACAACCCGCGCGGCTTTGACTTCATCGAGGCAGATCCGGCAGCACAGGCCCGCGCACTCGCCGACGTCGATCTCGGTATTCTGAACGGCAACTACTTTCTCGACGCTGGCTTCACGCTGAAGGACGCCCTGATCGTTGAGCCTCTCGAGGGCAACATCTACGCCAACTTCCTGACCGTTCGCACCGAAGACAAGAACGATCCCCGCCTGCTCAAGCTCGACGAACTGCTCACCTCGCCCGAGACCAAGGCATTCATCGAGAAGACCTGGCCGGGTGGCGACGTTTCGCCCGCGTTCTAAGTCTCAGCGAGCCTCGGGCCACCGAGCGCGTTGAATCAAGCGAGGCCGTTCCTTCGAAGTTCGAGGGCGGCCTCGCTTTCTTTTGCGTGCAGGCGAGGCGCCGAGGTGCATCGGATAGTGGGGACGATCCGAGCTACATCACGTGCACCTCGCTCGCGCGCCAGCGGGAGTGTACCCATTCGAGCCTCAACGCCACCGCGTGGGCGCGGCGTTCGGTGTGCACCACCACCGAGACCTCTGCAACATGGGGCAGCACGCGGCAGAGCCGCATTCTTCCGGGGCTGGCGGTGCACTGCCTGGGATCGCGGTAGACGGCGTTGCGCTCGCGCAGAGCGTTGCGTTGCAGCGCGAGCTGTCTTGCGGCGCCCACCGAGAGCACGCCCCCGAGCTGCGAGATGCTGCGAATGCCCTCGACCGCTTCAAACGCATGCGCGGCGAGTAGCCGAACAAATCGCGCTTGCGGGTCGGGAATCGGGGTCGCCGAGTCATAGCTGAAAGCTTCGTCGCCATTGATCGCATGCATGGGGCCTCCCCGGTAGTTCAGACGTGAGTAAGGCCCCCATACACCCGTCATTTTTTTTATTGTGAAGCACACAATACGACTTCGAGGCTGCGTAAGGTCAAGATGAAATTTCGCTCAGTGATTGTGCACTCTGTGCAGGGTCGCCTTGGTGACACCTCGCAGGGATCGTGAGATCCTCGTGCCCATTGCCCTCTATGCTGAAAGCGTGTCTACCCTTCGCAACCTCGCAAGCAAATATTCCGGTCTGAATGACGAGCAACTCGACTGGCTCGAGCTGCTCACCCTCGACTGGCCTCTGCTCGCCGACCTCGCTCTCGGCGACGTCGTGCTCTGGGTGCCCACGAAAGACTCGACGTACATCGCGGTGGCGCACAGCCGCCCAGCGGGATCGGTCACGCTCTTCTATCGCGACATCATCGGCGACTTCATTCGTGACGATTGGCGCGAGGTCGTCGATGAGACCATGACGACCCGAAAGCCTGCCTCATCGCGCGCCCCGGTTTGGTACGAGGAGACCGCGATGAAGCTCACCGCGTTTTCTGTGAGCATGCGCGACGAGGGAGGCGTGGGATCGACCGAGACCGCGCGCAACACCGACACGGGCGTCATCACCACGATCGGCACGCCAACCGAACCGTTTGCAGTCTTGACGGTGCACACGAGCCCCTCAGATCCGCAGTACGCGACCCACATCGGCAAGGCGTTTCGCGAGGTTGCCGACGACTTGTTCTCGATGATCCAGCAGGGTCTGTTTCCGTCGCCCGGCAGCACGCGCGGTCGCGAACGCGGGGCACCCCGCGCCTCGGACGGCCTCGTGCGCGTCAACACCGATGGCATGGTGACGTTTGCGAGCCCGAACACGCAGTCGGCGTTCACGCTGCTCGGTTATCGCGATGAGCTCGAGGGCGAGAACTTCTCAGAGGTCATCGCCGAGTTGGTGAAGGGGCAGTTCGACACGAACGAATCGCTGCCGCTCATCGCGCAGGGGCGTGTGCCGAAGCGCGCAGACGTCGAGATCAACGGGCGCGTCGTGACGTTGCGCGCGATTCCGGTGATTCGCGACGAGGAGCGAGTCGGTGGCATCGTGCTCACGAGAGACGTGACCGGTCTGCGCCAGCAGGAGCAGGAGCTCATCACAAAAGACGCGACGATTCGCGAGATTCACCACCGCGTGAAGAACAACCTGCAGACCGTCGCGTCGTTGCTGCGGGTGCAGGCGAGACGTGCTCGGAGCGAGGAAGCGAAAGAGGTGCTCGGCCAAGCAATGCGTCGCGTCGCCGCGATTGCCGTGGTGCACGACACGCTCTCGACCGGTCTTTCGCAGATCGTCGACTTCGACGTGGTCTTCGATCGGGTGCTTGGCCTCGCCGCCGAGGTCGCGAGCCTGCACGGCACGACCGTGCACCCGCACAAACAGGGCCGCTTCGGCGAACTGCCGAGCGAATATGCGACCCCGCTCGCACTCGCGCTGACCGAGATTGTGACGAACGCCGTCGAGCACGGATTGGCTGGTCGTGAGGGTGAGGTCATCATCACGGCCGAGCGCAACGAGACTCGCCTCGCCGTCGAGGTCGTCGACACCGGAACCGGGCTGCCCGGCGGCACGGTCGGCGATGGGCTCGGCACGCAGATCGTGCGCACGCTCGTTGAGGGCGAACTCGGGGGTTCGATCACCTGGGGCCCCGACGCGCGGGGCGGCACGCGAGTGTTCATCGACGTGCCGCTGCGCTGGATTGGCTCGTCGGCCTGAAACCGCCGCCGCGTGTAGTCAGATGTGCCACGGGTGCGTACGCGGTGGCACATCTGGCTACACGGTGACGGGTATTAGCGGGGCGGGTAGGAGCCTCGCTCGCGCTTCGGCTGGCGGGCTGAGCGCACGACGACCGCGGTGCCCACCGCGAGCAGCATGAGACCGATTCCGATCATTGCGGCAATCACGAACGTTGTGCCGTCGACCCGGTTGGGCGCGACCGTCTGGAACGAAGTGAACGCGCAGAACGCGAGCACCAGCACCCCCCAGACGATCGTGCCGGTGCGCGGCCGAAGGTGGTCGTTCGGCCGCTCGGTCGCGGCGGTTGAGCTTGCCCCGGACGTGGCGGTTGTTTCGGTCGCTCCGGCTGCTTCTGCGACACTCGGTTCCGGGATCGCGGCCGCAGTGGGGTCTTCGTTCGTGGTCATCGTGCCTGCTCCAACTCTGCGATGCGCTCTTTCAGCTGTTCGATCTCGTTCGTGCGATCCTCGCCTGACTGCGAACTCGCGCCTTCGGCGCTCTTGATGTTCACGTTGCCACCGAGCACGCGAACCCGCACCGTGACGACGTCTGAATCGTCGAGGCCGGTCGCTCGCTGCTCGAACAAGCGAGAGAGAAGAATGCCGCCCTGGCGACGTTCATCACTTGCTGCGCGCTGATCCCTGATGGTGCCCGCCATGAGGCTCACTTGCACGCGGGTGCGGGTTGACTCAGGCATGCGCACCGTGGCGTTGCCGCCGAGCAGCCACACGTCGATGCTGCGGGGCAGCGCATCGTGACCGAGATCAGACAGGTCGACGGTGGCATTGCCGGCGATCGAGACGATTGCCTGGTCGTTGCCGATGTTGTCAGGTCGCACGACCGAATTGCCAAACGGAACGACGTCGGTCTGCCCCGGCAGCGCGGTGCTGAAGGGCGCGAAGAACAGGGCCACGACGCCGCAGAACGAGAGAAAGCCGATCCAGCCGCTGTCGCGTCCGCGAATTCCGGCGACGATGACCGAGATCGCGAGTACCGAAACTCCGGCGACGAGCCCCGCGGTGAGCACGACCATGCCGCCGGTCTCGTTCGTGAGGGCGATGCCGGCCGCCGCGCTCGCCGCGAGCAAGGTGAGGGCGAGGGTCAGCACGATATGCGCGGCACCCAGGCGACGGGCGGCATGGTACTCGCGTCCGCGCCGATCCCACTCTTTCGATTTGTCTTCGACGCGTTGCCCCCAGGACTCTGCCTTCCGCTCGAAGTCTTGCGCCCAGGTGGTTGCGCGCTCCTCGGCACGGTCGGCGAAGTCCTGTGCGCGGCCCGCGTAGGCTTCTGCGGAGTTCGCGCCGCTGGCGCCGGGCGCTGCGCTCGCCGCCTGCGCCCCGCTAGCGCCCTGCGCCCCTTCGCGAGAGCGCCCGGTCAACCAGATGATCAACCACACGATGAGGCCGGGTATGACGAGCGCCCACCAGATGACTCCGAACGTCACCTGCACCCACTCGGGCACGATGCCCCAGGTATCCCAGCCCCAGGGGCCGAGAAAGAGGGTGCGGAAGACCCACACGACCGCCGGAACAAAGAGGATCGCGCCGAGCACGACAGCGGTGACTATCGCCCCGGCCGAGGCTCGCCCCCGGAACAGATCCTCCAGGTGAATGCGGCCGGTGTGGTCGGGGAGCAGCAGCCATGCGGCGAGGTACAGCAGAATGCCGGGGCCGCCGAGCACTGCGAGCACCACGAAGATGCCGCGCACGATCAGCGGGTCGATGCCTGCCTTCGCCGCGATGCCGCCGGCCACACCCGCGAACCACCGATCGCTGCTGCGTTCGATGCCGAGACCGCGAATCCACGAGAAGAACCTGCCCGAGGTGCGCTCGAACGAGAAAGATTCGGGGCGGTCGTGCGGGGTCTGAGTGCCCGGGTCGCTGGGGGCTCCGGGGGCGCCTGACGCTCCGGGGGTGCCTGGAGGGGGAGTCGTATCGTTCATACTTTGAGTTTGCCGCGAGAGAAGGGAGCCGCGCTATCGGGGTTCACCCTGACCCGACCCTGAATGTGAGCCCTGAGCGGCGAGAAAGTCGGGGGTGGGTGGTTGGATGGAACCATGACAAGCCCGACGCCCGCCCTCGCTCGCAGCCGCGACGACCGCGTGGTCGCTGGCGTCTGCGGCGGGCTGGCGCCACACCTTGGGCTTCCGGTGAAGTGGGTTCGCGTCGGCATGGCGATTTTCGCGCTTCTTGGTGGCGCCGGCGCTCTGTTCTACATCTGGCTTTGGGTGCTCGCGCCAGTCGCGGGCGAGGGGCAGGTCGCCCCGATGCGGCGAGTGCTGACGCGGCCGGCCGCTTCTGGTGCAGCTTCTGCAGCTGCTGCTGGGGCGATGCCATCACTCGCGAATCCCGGTGCGACAGCAGGCTCTGCCGGGGCGGCGCCCGATCTCGCGCCTGCCGCTACTTTGGCTGCTGAACAGCTCGTCGACAGGGCCCGGCGCTGGCCAATCGCCGAGTTTCTACTCGGCGCCTGCCTGCTCGTGGCGGGCTTCGGTCTCGTGCTCGTGCAACTGGGCGTGCAGCTCAGGCTCGACGTGCTGCTGCCGGGCATGGCAGTGCTCGTGGGTGTCGGCCTGACCTGGTGGCAGATCGCCGACCGCGATCGGCCAGAGCGCAACCTGCTGCCACGCGTGCTCGGGGCACTCGCGCTCGTCGCTGTCGGCGTGCTCATGTTCTTCGTGACCGCCCAGCAACCGAGCATGCTCACCGTGGTGGGTGCCGCCGTCGCGGTGCTCGCAGGTGTCGCGCTCGCGCTGGCCCCGTGGGCGCTGCGCGTCAACCGCGAACTGATCGCCGAACGATCGGCGCGAGCGCGCGAGGCCGAGCGCGCAGAGATCGCTGCCCACCTGCACGACTCGGTGCTGCAGACGCTTGCGGCGATTCAGCAGCGCTCTGAACCGGGCAGCGAGGTAGCGAGGCTCGCCAGAGGTCAGGAGCGAGACCTGCGCGAATGGCTGTTTCGCACGGCCGATGGTGCCGCACCTGTCGACCGTGAGGCGCTCGAAGTCGAGCTTCGCCAACATGCCGCGGCGCTCGAAGCCGAACACTCCGTGCGCTTCGAGGTGATCTCGGTGGGTGCCCGATGCGCGGTGCCAGAGGCCATCGTCGCGGCCACCCGAGAGGCGATGCTGAACGCCGCGAGGCACGCCGGGGGTGAGGTGACCGTCTACGTCGAGACCCGGCCCGAGCAGGTCTCGATCGACATTACCGACCGCGGCCCTGGCCTCGACCTCGACCGCCTGCCAGAGGGGCGCATGGGCGTGCGCGAGTCGATTATCGGGCGCATGCAACGCGCCGGTGGCTCGGCAAGGTATGTGCCCGGCCCGGGCGGCACGGGCACCGCGGCGCGGCTCTCACTGCCCCTGCAACCTCAAGAGGAGACGAGCGATGAGTGACCACGAGGCTGCCAGTGGGCAGCGTGAGACGGCCGAAACGATTCGGGTGGTCATCGTCGACGATCACCAGATTTTTCGCACCGGGCTGCGGGCCGAGCTGGGGCCCCAGCTCGACGTGGTGGGCGAAGCTGCAACGGTCGACGAGGCGCTCGAGGTGATCGCGGCAACGGTGCCAAACGTGGTGTTGCTCGACGTGCACCTGCCAGGTGGCGAGGGCGGCGGTGGGGCAGAAGTGCTTCGGCGCATCGCGGCGCTCGCTCGCTCAGGCCAGGCACCGGCCGGTCTCGAGGCAGTACGTTTTCTGGCGCTCAGCGTGTCAGACGCCGCAGACGACGTCGTGAGCGTCATACGTGCCGGCGCGAGAGGCTATCTCACCAAAGCCTCATCGGGAGCGGAAGTGACGGCCGCTGCGCAGCGGGTGCAGGGTGGCGACGCGGTGTTCTCGCCGCGCCTCGCGGGTTTTGTGCTCGATGCCTTCGGGGCCGGGCTCGGCGAGACGGCAGCCACCGACGACGAACTCGACCGTCTCTCGGCGCGCGAGCAAGAAGTCATGCGCATGATCGCGCGCGGCTACGCCTACAAAGAGGTTGCCGCCGAGCTGTTTCTCTCGGTCAAAACCGTCGAAACCCACGTCTCGAATGTGCTGCGCAAGCTGCAGCTCTCGAACCGACACGAGCTCACCGCGTGGGCGCTCAGCAGGCGCCTGTTGTAGTTTTCTGTAGCTTCTTGCGATCAGGCCGCCCACCCCGGTAGCCACAGGTGCAACTGCGAGAACCAACCCGCGACGGGCATGCCGATCCACAGCGGCCAGAAGAGTACCGCCATCAGCAGAGCGGCTCCGAGCACCAGCGCTACCGAGATCCTGCGCCCCTGAACGGCTTCCGGCGAGGTGCTGAGCTGGATCCCCGCGTCTCGAATCACGCCGCCAGTTCGGGGGAGCGACGCGAACGAGGCCAGCACCAATGCGAGCCCGAGCGCCGCGAACGGGGTCATGACGACCGCATAGAACTGAAACACCGCGGGCCGTGAAAACGTCAACACCCACGGAAGCCACCCGGAGAGGTAGCCCGTCACCACGAACGAGCTGATCTCAACGTTGCGGCTGCGCAGCGGCGCAGCAATTCGAGCGCGCGCGGCCAGCAGCACGTTTCGCAGCACGACCCACGAAAGGAGCAGCAACGCGGCGACACCCAGCCACGTCACGACCGGATTCGGGAGAGGCGAGATCGTGGCGAAGTAGCCATCCCACCGCTCCGAGTACATAGCCGTCGGGCGCAGCGCGAGCGGCCAACTCCATGGGCTCGACTGGTAGGGGTGCGGCGCAGACAGGGTCGAATGCCACGCGAGCGAGTCGACGTGCCACTGCCAGAGCGAGGCCCACCAAGGCGTACCGGGCTGCCGGTTCTGCCCGCCGGGCGTGACGATCCAGCCGACCCAGCTCGAGAGATACGCGGCGAAGGCGATCGGAAGCGCGATCGCCGCGGTGACGCCCGCCTGAACCGCCGTGCGAGCAACCGCCGTACGTGCCGACAGGCGGTGAAGGGTCGCGCGATCCTCGCCCCGAATCGAACGCGCGAGGCCGAGACGACGGAACAGATCGCCGATCGTGAGCAACACGAGAAACGCGGCGAGCGGGTAGAGCCCCGACCACTTCACCGCAGCCGCGGCGCCGAACGCGAGCGCGGCCGCCACGAGCCAGGGCCTGCGCCAGAGAATCCTGCCCGGTGAGCGAGCCGTCGACAGCCAATCATGAGCCGTGCACAGCGCCCCGAGCGCGACGAACATCGTGAGAAACCCGTCGAGCAGCGACACCCGCGAGAGCACGACATGCACGCCGTCGAGCGCGAGCAACAGCCCCGCGATGCAGGCAACCCACATGCTTCGACTCAGCACCCAGCCGAGGCGCATCGTCACGCCCACCGTCGCGACCCCCGCAACCGCGGCCGAGAATCGCCATCCCCACCCGCTGTCCGGGCCGAACAGCAGGATGCCGAGTCCGATCAACCACTTGCCCAACGGAGGGTGCGCAATCGCAGCGGGCGCATCGAGAAAGGCGCGGGCGCGCTCGCCGCCGAACGCAGGATCATCGTCGGGCCAGGCTGTCGGATACCCGTGCGCGAGCTGGCTCACCGCGTCGCGCACGTAGTAGAGCTCATCGAAGACGAGCGAGTCGGGGCGATCGAGGGCCCAGAGACGCAGCACGGCAGCGAGGGCGAGGATCGCGGGTACGGCGATCCAGCGCAATCGGTGCAGGGTGGGGGTCACCCCACCAGCCTATGGTTCTTGTCGGTTTGGTGATCCTCGCCCTGCCCGCTGGCGGCTACGATAGAAACCGTGCTGACTCGACTTTCGAACTACTTTCTGAAGACCCTGCGCGAGGATCCGGCTGACGCCGAGATCACGAGCCACAAGCTGCTCGTGCGCGCCGGATACATCAGGCGCCAGGCGCCGGGCGTGTTCGCCTGGCTGCCGCTCGGGCTCAAGGTGAAGGCGAAGATCGAACAGATCGTGCGCGAAGAGATGCACGCTGCGGGTGCGCACGAGGTGCATTTTCCGGGCCTGCTGCCCCGCGAGCCCTACGAGGTGACCGGGCGCTGGGAAGAGTACGGTGACGACCTGTTCCGTCTGCAGGATCGACACGGCGCCGACTACCTGCTCGCGCCCACGCACGAAGAGGTTTTCACGCTCATGGTGAAAGACATCGTGTCGTCGTACAAAGACCTGCCGCTGAGCATTTTTCAGATTCAAGACAAGTACCGCGACGAGGCGCGGCCACGCGCCGGGCTGCTGCGCGGCCGCGAATTCACGATGAAAGACGCCTACTCGTTCGACGTGAGCGACGAGGGGCTCGAAGCGAGCTACCAGGCGCAGCGTGATGCGTACGAGCGCATCTTCAAGCGGCTCGGCCTCGAGTACGTCATCGTGAAGGCTGACGCCGGCGCAATGGGCGGCTCGAAGAGCGAGGAGTTCTTGCTGCCGATCGCGATCGGCGAGGACACCTTCGTGCGCTCCTCGGGCGGGTTCGTGGCGAACGTCGAGGCATTCGCGACCCCGGTGCCCGATGCCCTGTCTGCCAATGAGATCGCTGCGCTCCCCGCGGCGCTCGTTTTCGATTCGCCGAACACGCCAACGATCGAGACGCTCGTCGCGCACACGAACGCCGTGCTGCCTCGCGAGGACGGCCGCGAGTGGACGGCCGCAGACACACTCAAGAACGTGGTGCTCGCCGTGACCCCGATCTCGGGTGAGCACGAGGGTGAGCGCTCGCTCGTCGTCGTCGGTATCCCCGGCGACCGCGAGGCAGACATGAAGCGTGCCGAGGTCGCGTTCAGCGGCTGCGAGGTCGAGCCCGCGACTGCCGAGGATATCGCGAAGCACCCAGGCCTCGTGAAGGGGTATATCGGGCCTGGCGCTGCGGACGCCCCCGTGCTCGGACTCGAGGGATCGACAGGCATTCGCTACCTGCTCGACCCGCGTGTTGTTGCGGGAACCGCGTGGGTGACCGGCGCGAACGAGCACGAGAAGCACGTTGCGCACCTGGTTGCGGGCCGTGACTTCGAGGCTGACGGCGTTGCAGATATCGCGAACGTGCGCACCGGCGATCCCGCCCCTGACGGGTCGGGCCCGGTCGAGCTTGCGCGTGGCATGGAGATCGGTCACGTCTTCCAGCTCGGTCGCAAGTACGCCGAGGCGCTGGGGCTCAAGGTGCTCGACGAGAACGGCAAGCTCGTCACCGTGACGATGGGTTCGTACGGCATTGGTGTCACCCGTATTCTTGCGGTGCTGGCCGAGCTGAACCACGACGATCGTGGCCTCGTCTGGCCGACGGCCGTTGCGCCGTTCGACGTGCATCTTGTCGCGACAGGCAAAGACGAGGCGGTCTACGAGATCGCCGAGTCGCTCGCTGCGACCCTCGATGCCGCTGGCGTTGAGGTGATCTTCGACGATCGCCCGAAGGTCTCACCTGGCGTAAAGTTCGGTGACGCCGAGTTGCTTGGCGTGCCCCGCGTGGTGGTCGTTGGTCGCGACGCGGCCGAGGGCTTTGCCGAGGTGTGGGATCGCGCGGCTGGCACCAAGGATCGTGTCGCGCTTTCGGATGTGCCTGCGCTGTTTGGTGCGTAGACGCCACCGCTGAGGGTTTCCGTGCCTTCTTCTGCCCATCGCATGTGAGATTTTGGGCGAGGATCGAGCCCCCTGTGAGCGACAATCACTTGTCGCTCACAGGGGGCTTTTGCCTGAGTTATACACAGATTTGCTACTTCTGTCGAATTACTGCTCCGGGTGTGCTTATTGTTGAGGCATCGCCGTTCACGGCGACCTTCTACACCTTGCGCGAAGGGGGCTCCGCGCATTTCTTACAGAGAAACAGGAGTCCAAGCATGTCGCACATCAACGTGTCATACGCAGATATCGAGCAGGCAGCCGCGCAGTTGGGGCATGGCCGAGAAGAGATCAGCGAAAGGCTGCAGGGTTTGCAGGCCCTGATCCAAAACCTGGTGTCTTCGGGGTTCGTTACTGAGCACGCCTCCGTCAAGCTCGACGGAGCGTACTCCGAATACACGGCCAGCGCGAACAACGTGGTTGCAAAGCTCTCCGAGATTCAGAGTTTCTTGCTGCAGTCTGCGAGCTCGATTCGCGAGCTCGACGCTCAGATCGCCGCGCGCATCAACTGAGTCGCATCCGCGGTGAGAGGTGATGACGATGTCAGATCACATGAGGCTAGAGCGGGCTTCTCTTTGCGGCGCGGCCGATGCGCTGCGGGTTGCCGCCGAGCCCCTCGCGGCGGTCGACCTCGCTGAAGGTTTGGCGTTTGAGAGCGTCACTGACGTCGCGTATGCGGCACGCGAGTTTCTGAGTGCAGTCGGCCGAGCGGCTGCGCAGCTGTCGCAGGGTTCTGCGGCCAGTGCAGAGCTCGTGACGCACCTGGTGGAGCGTGGCGGCGAACTCGATCTGCAACTCGCGGCTGCAGTCGAGGTGGGCCCGTCGCAGGCGTCACGAGAGCAGGAGCTCGCCTGATGAGCGTCCTTGTTCCCGTTCTGCCTTGCGAGGTGCTCGCCGTCGAGACACCAGTGTCAGGCGACCCGGCTGAGGCCCACGAAGCGGAGGCTCGCCTGAACCGGGTGTCTGGGCATTTGCAGCAACTCGTCGATACAACTCGCTCTGCCTGTGCTCATCTCAGTGCGAACCAGAGCCTCACGATTGAGCGAGTCGAGCTAGTGCTATCTGAACGGGTGCAGCGGCGCGCTCAGGCTGCCCTTGCAGTGTCTGAGGCCGGCAGCTCAGCGTTTCGTTCTTACGGCGAGCAGATCGAAAGTATCCACTCGCAAGCTCGCAAGATTGAAGACCGGGTGAGTGAGCAACTCGCCGAGATACGCGGGTGCGTCTCCGAGGCGCGAGAAATTCTCGCTATGTTGCAGTGTTCCGTGCAACTGCACTGGAACATCGGGGTGCCGCTCGAATTACCGCGACCCGACGCGGACTATGGTGACGCGGCAGAAAACGTTGAGCTCCGGGCGCGCTATGAGTCGCAGTGGTGCGTAGCTGCGTTGCGGTGGCGCAGCGCGCTAGAAGAATTGCAACTGCTGCAGAGACAGTGGCGGTCGTTGCTCGACGACCGGGTCGAAGCAGAGCAGCTCTTCGTGAGCAAGCTCGAACGGCTGAGTGACGGCGATGCGTTGCATGTAAGTGATTCGATTGAGGTTTCAACGGTCATAGTCCCCGCAATCTCGACGAGCCGGCAGACAACAATTCGTGTCGGTGCAGCGATCAAACCGGGCGAGCGGCGCAGCCATCCACTGCTTACGAACCTCTACGACGAGTACGCACTACAGCTGGCGACAACCGGCAAGTCGCCTCCCGCTGAGGCGGTCGCGCAGTGGTGGTGGCGCCTCACCGAAAGCCAGAGACAGCAGCTGATTGCCGAAGCGCCGCTCGTGGTCGGCAACCTTGCGGGAGTGCCGCTCGAAAGCCGAGTGGCGGCTAACGCGCGAAGTGCTGAGTACTTCGCGAATGCGGAAGGCATCAGTGTGCAGGAGGCTGACTATTGGAACCGGGTCGCTGCAGGGCGAGTCAAGCTTGTGGTGAGCGACCCGGGCAACAGTCGGATCGTCGAGATGATCGGCGAAGCCGGGCCAGACACTGCCCGGGTCATCACCTTCTTGCCAGGCACCATGTCTCAGATGAAACACTTCTATGCCGGATCGGCCCAGCAAGTGGCCCAGTACCTCGTGACTCGCTCGAGCGGCACCAGTGTCGCGTTCGTGTACAAAGACGGCTCATGGGTCAGTTGGCTCGGCCCCGGCGCGAATACGAACTACGACAGGCTGCAAGAACTCGGCGGGCAGGTCGCCGAGTTTCAACGTGAAGTGGTCGAGCGCGAGCCCTCATTGCAGGGGGATTCGCAAGTGGCCATCGCTCACAGCGCAGGTATGAGCGTGCTCTCTGGGGCAGAGCTTTCGGGGGCCGACTTCGACACGGTCATGTCGCTCGGTGGCGCGTTCGCGCTGCGTGACTGGCGCCCCGATCCGGGCACCGACTACCACCACTTTCAATACGACAATGATGCGATCAACATGATCGACGGTGGCAGGCTTTGGACGCCGCACGAGCTGAACGACGTGTTCCAGCAGCACGTCTTCGACTCGGAGGGTCTTGCCCGGTTTGAGAGCCATAGTCGCATCGCTGAGGGACCCGAAACGAACAGGCAGGCATTGGACGTCATATTCGACGTAATGAGTGAGGTACCGAAATGATGATCCAGAAGATTCTTGTTTCTTTTGCATCAGTGGCTGGGCTCGTCGCCTGCGCGACGGCCGAGCGTGCCGCAGAACCGACCCCTCCAACAATCACGTTGGAGGAAGCGAGAGAATTCCAAAATGGTGTGTTGCTCGACCTGGCGGAATATCTACCCGACGGGTCAGTAGTCGGAGGTTTCGAAGCGCCTATCCCAAAAATGCACGGAATGACCTGCGACTGGGCGAGGGGAAGCCTGGCCTCACCTGCCTCGGGGGTATTTCTTCCTGGTGGCTATGACCTCAAGGTGTCTTCGGATGTCGATCTCGACAAAGTGCGTGAGGAAATACGTTTGGCCTATGTCAACCAAGGTTGGGAGGCTCTTTGGGAAGAACCGGGAGAATATCAAGATCTCAACCTTGCCTCACCCGACGGCTATGAGTTCTTTCTTGGCGTGAGAGTGGTTGATTCGGAGACCTCCGAATTCGTGATGAGTAGCTTCAGCCCGTGCCTCAAAGCGCCAGAAGGATTCACGCTATTCGACGAGTATTGAGTTTTGGAAGCTCCCTCACTGCTCCCCAGAGCGCCAGAAGCTCTGCCGCTCGGGGCGGTGGGGCCCGTAGGTGGTCGGTTCCGAACCTGGTGAGGTATTCTGGATAGCTGACCCGCGGGCGCGGGTCTGACATCTGAATAAGGAGGCCCACCGTGAAGATCGACCTCGCCATGCTGCGCGGACTTGAGCGCGAGCGCGAGATTCCGTTCGAGGAACTTGCCAGCATCATCGAGCAGGCCATCCATACTGCGTACATCAAGCACGAGGTGAACATCGGCCACGCCGAGCCCTCTGACGATGAGGTTCGAGTGACGCTCGACCGCAAGACCGGCGCCATCAGCGTGCTCGTGCCCGAGCTGAATGACGCCGGCGAAGTGATCGGCGAAGCACTTGCCGATACCGAGGAGTTCGGCCGTATCGGCGCGAACGCCGCGAAACAGGTCATCAACCAGCGTCTGCGCGACCTCGGCGACGACCAGGTGCTCGGCCAATTCAAAGACAAAGAAGGCCACATCGTCTCTGGCATCGTGCAGCAGGGCCCGAACCCGCGCATGGTGCACATCGACCTCGGCGACCTCGAGGCGATCATGCCTCCCGAGGAGCAGGTTCCCGGCGAAGAATACAAGCACGGCACACGTCTGCGCGTGTACGTGACGAGCGTGTCGAAGGGTCTGAAGGGCCCTCAGATCGTTGTGTCGCGCACCCACCCGGGTCTCGTGCGCCGACTCTTCGAGCTTGAAGTTCCAGAGCTTTCGGCCGGAATCGTCGAGATCGTTTCGCTCGCGCGTGAAGCCGGTCATCGCACCAAGGTCGCAGTGCGCGCAACCCAGCCCGGCATCAACGCAAAGGGTACCTGCATCGGCGAGATGGGGCGCCGTGTGCGCGCCGTCATGAGCGAGCTGGGCGAAGAGAAGATCGACATCGTCGACTACTCGCCCGAACTGCCGAAGTTTGTGGCAAATGCGCTCTCGCCGTCGAAGGTCACCGACGTGTTCATGCTCAACGAGCAGCTGAAGCAGGTGCGCGCGCTCGTACCCGACTTCCAGCTTTCGCTTGCGATCGGCAAGGAAGGCCAGAACGCTCGCCTTGCAGCAAAGCTGACGGGCGCAAAAATTGATATCCAGCCAGACTCAATCATGAATGATTGAGTCTGATATCAATTTTTGCGCGTTCGATGGAGCCGCTACTGCGGCGACAGTGAACGTCTCAAGAGCAGAGCATTCAGCCAGACTCGATCATGAATGATTGAGTCTGAGTGACTCGTAACAGCGGGCGGTCCCTTCTTCGTTGAGGGGGCCGCCCGCTCGCGTTTTGGGAGCACCTACTGAGCACGCGGATCCGAAATACCCAGATCTGCAACAGCGCTAGAAGCATCAATCAGCGATAAAGGCACAAGGATCGGCGGGATCTTTGTGCTTTTGGCGCCTTCTTGTGCCTTAAGCGCTGGAGCGGCCGCACGTCCTTGCCGGCCGGTCCCCTAGCGCCGCAGCCCAGTCGGCCCAGCACACTACCCCGGCCAGCTCCCTCAAATTTTGCTCAACCCCATTGCGCAAAAGCCGCAATCTCGATTGGTTTGTGATGGAGCAGTGTACGAAGAAGTAACGAGCAAGGGTTGGTATGAGCAGTGTCGAGACCGATGCCGGCGGGTCTGGTACCTTGAGGGCACAGCCGCACCGCAAACTGAGCCCGGCCATGCATAGGGGTTCGCGGAGATTCCGATGAAGATTCTGATTGTCGAAGACGATGACCGCGTGTCAGAAGCACTGAGCGTGTTCTTGCGCAAGCGTGGCTACGGCACTCAGGTGGCGGCGAATGGTGCGGCGGCGTTCGCGTCGCTCGGTTCAGAGACTGAGGTGGTGCTGCTCGACCTCGGGCTTCCCGACATCGATGGCATCGATCTCTGCCGCAGAATCCGCGCACAGACCGGAGTGCCCATTATCATCGCAACGGCCCGTAGCCACGTGCAAGATCGCATCAAGGGGCTGCGCGCCGGCGCCGATGACTTCGTGGTGAAACCGTACGATGTGCGCGAGCTGCTCGCGCGCATCGAGGCGGTGACGCGGCGAGCCAGGTCGTTGCCCACCGAACCACAGCCCGAGTTCGAGGCGCAGGGAGTGCAGATTGACCTGGTGACGAGGCAGGTGACGGTCGACGGTCAACCTGTCGAACTCACACGAAAAGAGTTCGACATTGTCGCGGTGCTCGCTCGCTACCCCGGCGTCGTGGTGCCGAGAGAGCGCCTGATTCAAGAGGTGTGGAACACCGAGTGGCATGCATTCAGTCGATCGCTTGAAGTGCACGTGGGATCTATCAGGCGCAAAACCGGTCGCGGCGAACTCATCGAGACGGTTCGCGGCGTGGGATATCGAATAGCGGTCTCCTGAAACTATGCGCACACGCCTCATCGTTGTCTTCTTAGTGCCCCTCGTAGGGGTGTTGCTTGCGCTCGGCGGAGCCTACGCCTGGAGCGCCGCGCGAAGCGTGCAGCAGGAGTTCTATGCCGAACGCCTCGGCGATCTCGGCTACTTCGTCACCAGCGCGAGACAGGCGCTCCGGTCGGGCAATGCCACGGTGATCGAGGGCGAGATAGATCGATATCACGAGCTCTACGGGGCGCGTTTGGCGGTCGTCGATCGCTCGGGCACCCCGTGGGTGTCGCGCGGGCTCGACTCGAACGTGCTCGATGAGGCCGCAACTGACAAGGTGTTGCTCGCGCTTTCGGGCCGCCGTGGCGAGACGCCGCAGGCGGTGCTGCCGTGGCTGTTCACCGAGGCGGTGATGGTCGAGCCGGTGTTCGACGACGGTGACGTGATCGGCGCGGTGATGCTGTCGACGAGCATGGATGCCCCGCGAGATACGATCACGAGGCAGTGGGTGCTGCTCGCAGGCGCTTCTGCGCTCGCCATCGCGATCGGCCTGCTGGTCGTGAACCGCCTCGCGAGTTGGGTGCTGCAGCCGGTTCGTCGCGTCGACGAAGCGATGGAGGCGATCGAGCAAGGGCATATGGAGGCGAGGATCGCCGACGACACCGGCCCGCCAGAGCTTCGACGCATGATCGCCCTGTTCAACCGCATGGCCGAAGAAATCGAGCGTGTGGTATCGAGGCAGCAGGAGTTCGCCCTGACCGCTTCGCACGAGCTTCGCAACCCGCTGAACGCGCTGCTGCTTCGCGTCGAGTCGCTTGCGACCGGCCTCGATGAAGAGTGGGAGAGCGACATCGAGGCAACCCGTGATGAGGGCCGCAGAATGACGCAGATTCTTGACGCGTTGCTCGGTCTTGCCCGCGGCGGGGGCGGCACCTCGGTGCTCACCTCAGTCGACCTGTCAGAGCTCGTGGCGCGCAGAATCGATGCTTGGCAGCAGGTGGCGGCGCAGGATCGCGTGCGCTTCGAGTTGCGTCTTGAGCAGAGCTTGCCGACCCTCACCGACGCGATCATCGTCGAGAGCGCATTCGACGCCGTGATCGACAATGCGCTGAAATACGCGCCACCGAGCAGCAAGATCGAGGTGTCGACCGAAGACAGTGCCGAACACAGCGAGATTCTGGTGCGGGATCACGGCCCCGGCATCGACGCCGCCGATCTCGAGCGGGCGACCGACCGATTCTGGCGCGGCGCGGGCAGCGATCAGAAACCCGGCTCGGGGCTTGGTCTTGCGATTGCGAGCGACCTGCTGGCCTCGGTCGGCGGGCAACTGCGTGTTTCGGCTCCGCCGAGCGGCGGGCTCACGGTGACGTTTCGGTTTGCGAAGGCGGTGGCGTCGTGAGGTCGCGGCGAGTTTCTGTGGGTAAGCGCATTCTGCGTCCGGTGGCCGGGGCGGTGCTCGCTACCGCGGTGATGCTTGGGCTGGGTGCGTGCGATCCAACGCCCGAGAGCTCGCCAGCCGAGCCGATCGTGATCGCCGGCGGTGGCACGACAGGCGTGTATTACCAGTACGGAAAGCATCTTGCCGAGGTGCTTTCGCACGATCTTGACGAGCAGTTCGTCGTGGCAGAAACTGCGGGCTCAATCGATAACCTGCTGCGTATTGGCGCGGGTGAGGCGATGCTCGGATTCGCGCAGAGCGATGCGGCGGCGAGCGCGGTCGAGGGCAGTGGCACCTTCGAGCGCGTGGTGCCGCTTCGTGCGATTGCGAGGCTCTACGACGAATATGTGCACGTGGTGGTGCGGCGAGATTCTGACATCGAGGATCTCACCGATCTCGTGGGCAGGAAGGTCTCGTTGGGTGCGAAGAACTCGGGCGTGAATCTCGTCGCGATGCGAGTGCTTGAGGCGGCGAGAGTCGACGCGGGTGCGGTTTCGAACGCCGGGCTCGGGCCTGACGCTTCGATCGAGGCGCTGCGCAGCGGGCAGATCGACGCGTTCTTCTGGGTTGGCGGGGTGCCGACCCCGGGCCTCGAGAAACTGTCTGCCGACACCCCGATCAGGCTGCTGCCAATCGAGGCTGAGACCGTCGAGCAGCTCAACCGCGAGCACAGCGGCGCCTACCGAGTCTCAGAGTTTCCGCTCGGCTCCTACGGATGGGAGACGCCGACGGTCACAATGACGGTGCCGAACTATCTCGTCGTCGCCGAGAACGCGCCAACGGGGCTGGTGCGGTCGGTGACCGAGGCGCTCTTCGCCTCGCGAACCGAACTGGCGCAACAGGTTCCGGCTGCCGCACTGCTCGATCGACGGCAAGCGATTTTTACCGACCCCATCGAGCTCCACCCGGGCGCCGCAGACTACTACGTCGATACGAAGCGCTGATCCTGGCACAATCTCAAGAAACCCTCAAGGGGCGTGAGATTGCGCTCGTACCTGCCTAGCGTTGGACTCAGTCGTCCGAACTATTCAACGAAGAATGCGACTTAGGCGCCCCGCTCTCGGGTCTCCGTTCATTCTTCGTGAGGCAACGAAGCATGAGGAAGCCAATATGAGCGCATCGCCCGCAGACCACGCTGCTGAGCGCGTGGGCAATACCACCGCGATTCGGGTGCACGGCAACGACCGCGATCCACTCGTGGTTGTCTCAGGTGTGAACAAGCACTATGGCGATTTGCACGTGCTCAACGACATCAACACGACTGTCGGCCGCGGTGAGGTGGTCGTGGTTCTGGGCCCCTCGGGTTCGGGCAAGTCGACGCTGTGCCGTGCAATCAACCGCCTGGAGACGATCGACTCGGGCACCATCACCATCGACGGGGTCGCGCTGCCTGAGGAGGGCAAGGACCTCGCGCACCTGCGTGCAGACGTGGGTATGGTGTTTCAATCGTTCAACCTCTTCGCGCACAAGACGATTCTCGAGAACGTGACGCTGGGCCCGATCAAGGTGCGTGGTCTCGGCAAGAAAGAGGCAGAGGAGCGCGCCATGTCGCTGCTCGAGCGGGTCGGCATCGCCAACCAGGCCAAGAAGTTGCCGGCCCAACTCTCGGGCGGCCAGCAGCAGCGTGCAGCGATTGCCAGATCGCTCGCGATGCAGCCGAAACTGATTCTTCTCGATGAGCCCACCTCGGCTCTCGACCCCGAGATGATCAACGAGGTGCTCGACACCATGATCGGCCTCGCGAATGACGGCATGACCATGGTGACGGTGACCCACGAGATGGGCTTTGCGCGGCGCGCTGCCGATCGCATTCTGTTCATGGCAGACGGCCAGATCGTTGAAGAGGCAACCCCCGAGCAGTTCTTCACCGACCCGCAGACTTCGAGAGCGCAGGACTTTCTTTCGAAGATTCTGGGGCACTGACAGACTCGGGTCGCATCAGCGGCCCGTACCAAACCGCGAAGCGGAAACAGCGGGGCCGAGTTCATCGGCTTCACCGAAAAGGAAGCAGGAAATGATGCGATTCACGAAATACGCAGCAGCTATTGCGGCCGCGGGCGCCCTGGTGCTTGCCGGTTGTTCGGGCGGTGGTGCTGCTCCGGAAGAACCCACCGTCAAGGAAGACGTCACGTTCGAAGCAGGCACGACCATGGCGAAGCTGCATGACGCAGGCAAGATCACGGTCGGCACGAAGTTTGATCAGCCGCTGTTCGGGCTGATGGGGCTTGACGGAAAGCCCGAGGGCTTCGACGTTGAGGTCGCAAAGATCATCGCGGGCGAGCTCGGCATCTCGCCTGACAACATCGAGTGGGTCGAGGCAGTCTCGGCGAACCGCGAGCCGTTCATCGAGAACGGCGAGGTCGACATTGTCGTTGCAACGTACACGATCAACGACAAGCGCAAAGAGGTCGTCTCGTTTGCGGGCCCGTACTACGTGGCCGGCCAGGATCTGCTCGTGCTTTCGGGCAACCCCGACGGTATCAAGGGCATCGATGATGTGAAGGGCAAGAAGGTCTGCTCGGTCACCGGCTCAACCTCGGCGCAGAACCTGAAAGACGCGGGCGTTGAGGTCATCGAGACCGACACTTACTCGAACTGCCTGACGCCGCTGCGCCAGGGCGAGGTGGTCGCGGTGTCGACTGACAACGTGATTCTCGCCGGTCTCTCGGATCAGAACCCCGGCGAATTCGAGGTTGTCGACAACTCCTTCACCGAGGAGCCTTACGGCATCGGACTGAAGAAGGACGACACCGACTTCCGCAACTTCATCAACGACACACTCGAGAAGTCGTTCGAAGACGGCAGCTGGGCGAAGGCATGGGAGAGCACAGCAGGCAAGGTGCTGTCGACCCCGACGCCGCCCAAGGTAGACCGCTACTAGGCAAAAGGGATCGGGATCGGGTGGCCTCCCGGCCACCCGATCCTCGCCCCGCACACTCACCCACTGAACAACTGAAGGGAGCGAACGCGCAATGAACGTGCTGATCGAGAACGCAGATTCGATTCTCGCCGGATTTCTCATGACACTTCGAATGCTCGTGTTCGGCGGACTCGGCGCGATGGTGCTCGGGTTGCTGATCGCGACCATGCGCATCTCGCCGGTCGCCTCGCTGCGAGCCTTCGCGACCGCGTACACCGAGCTCTTTCGCAACGTGCCGCTGACGCTCATCTTCTTGTTCATGGTCTTTGTGCTGCCGCTGATCAACCCCAAGCTGCCGCCATACGAGGTGCTCGCGGTGGTGGCCCTCGCGCTGTACACCTCGCCGTTCGTGGCTGAGGCGCTGCGAAGCGGCATCAACGGTGTGCCGGTCGGACAGGCCGAAGCGGCGCGCTCGATCGGCCTGGGCTTCGGTCAAACGCTCACCCTCATCGTGCTGCCACAGGCGCTGCGGATGGTGGTTCCACCGCTCATCAATGTGTTCATCGCGCTGACGAAGAACACCTCGGTAGCCGGCGGATTCTTTGTCGTCGAACTCTTCGCCACCGCGCAGAAGCTGGCGAACAACAACGGCAATGCCGTGATCGCGATTCTCGTCGGAGTCGCATGCTTCTACCTGTTGATCACCGTTCCACTCGGCTTGATCGCCGGGCAGATCGAGAAGAAGGTGAGGGTCGCGCGATGACTGCTCAAGCCAGTGTGCTCTACGACGCTCCAGGGCCCAAGGCCCGCGCCCGGTCGCGAGTGATCTCCGTGGTCGGCGTGCTCGCAATCGCCGCGTTGCTCGGCTGGGTCATCTATCGCCTCGCGATTCCGCAGGTGGCGGCGAACGGTGCAGAAACACCCCCGATTCTGGATCCGACTCGCTGGACGCCGCTTGCCGAACCGCAAGTATGGACACAAATGGCGAAGGGCGTCGGCGCGACGCTCGGCGCAGCAGCGGTCGGCATGGTCGGCGCGCTGGTGCTCGCCGTCTTGTTCGCGTTCGGCAGGCTCGCCTCGAGCAAGCTGATCCGAGTGCCGGTCGCCATCGTGCTCGAGTTCTTCCGTGGCATGCCCGTGCTGCTCATGATGCTCTTCATTCTGCTGGTGGCTTCGACCGGCGCCTTCATCGCGGTCGTCATCGCGCTGATCGTTTACAACGGAGCGATTCTCGGCGAGGCGCTTCGCGCGGGCATTCTCTCGCTCAACAAGGGGCAGCGAGAGGCAGGGCTCTCGATCGGGCTCACTCCGACCCGCACACGTCTGCTCATTGAGTTGCCGCAGGCTTTCACGCAGATGCTGCCGATCATCATGGCGCAGCTCGTGGTGCTGCTCAAAGACACCTCCCTCGGCTACATCGTTGGCTACTACGAGCTGCTGAGAACCGTGAAGAACCTCGCGACGTTCTTCGGCAACTACTACATGTTCACGTTCTGGCTCGTGGGTGCGGTGATCTACCTGGCGATCAACCTGCTGGTGTCGTGGCTCGGTCGGCGCGCGGCGCGCGCGGTCGCCGCGAAGCGCGCATAGCGCATCACGCACTGCGCATTACTGCGGGCACGAGACGCGGGCGATGCTTCGCCGACACACGCACCCAGCGGGGAGTGTGAGAAGCTGGTAGGATGGATTCGCTTCGGACATGCGTCGCCTGCCGCCAGCGCGCGACACGAGACGTACTGCTTCGAGTGGTGACTCGCGAGGGTCGGCTTCTTGCCGACGAGCGCGCGGTACTGCCCGGGCGAGGCGCGTGGATTCACCCCACCGCCGGATGTTTGAAACAAGCAGTGTCGCGCGGCTCATTCGCGCGTGCGCTGAAAGTGTCGGGTTCGCTCGACACCAGCCCTTTAGAGAACAGGCTAGAAACACTCATGGACAACTAATGAGCGGCTCACGATGAGACCCGTCCGCTAATTTGGTTCTCGCCTGTCTGGCGTGAACCCAGACAGGAGAAAAGTGGCTAACCCACGCGTCAGCGAGATTGCCAAGAAGCTCGGTATTGAGAGCAAGAAGGCAGTCGAGATTCTGAACGACGAACTGAAAGAGTTCGTCAAAAGCCCGTCGTCGACGATCATGCCCCCGACGGTGCGCAAACTTCAGGCTTACGTCAGCGATCACCCAGAACTGGTGAAGGCAGCTGGCGGAGCCGACGAGGGCAGTGCCCCCGCAGCAAAGCCGGCCGCGAAGCCGGGCTCGGCCGCGAAGCCGGGCCCAAAGCCCGGCCCGAAGCCTGCCCCGAAGGCCGAAGAGCCCGCCCCGGCTCCGGCAGCCCCTGCGGCTCCTGCCGCCCCCGCTGCCGAGAAGCCGGCCCCCGCCGCGAAGCCAGGCGCTGCCTCGGCGAAGCCGGGCGCCGCAGGCGCCAAGCCCGGCGCTGCGGCAAGCAAGCCGGGTGGGCCGAAGCCAGGTGCTCCGCGCCCGGGCAACAACCCCTTCGCGAGCAGCCAGGGCATGGGCATTCCGCGCCCGCCGCGTCCGGGCAACAACCCGTTTGCAAGTAGCCAGGGCATGGGCACTCGCCCGAACCCGGGCAACATTCCCCGTCCCGCTCCGCGCCCGCAGGGTGGCGGCGCAGGTGGCCCCGGTCGTCCCGGTGGTCGCCCAGGTGGTCCCGGTCGTCCAGGCGGCGGCGGCCGCCCGGGTGCCGGTGGTCCCGGCGGTGGCGCAGGTGCAGGTGCAGGTGCGGGCGCAGGTACCGGGTTCGGCGCTCCGCGCCCGGGCGGCGGCTTCGCCGGTCGTGGCCGTGGTGGCCGCGGCGCGGGCACTGCCGGCGCGTTCGGTCGCGGCGGCAGCAAGAGCAAGGCACGCAAGTCGAAGCGGGCGAAGCGGGCAGAATTCGAGATGCGCGAGGCGCCGTCGCTTGGCGGCGTCAGCGTACCCCGCGGCGACGGCTCGACCCCGATCCGTCTGCGCCGTGGTGCTTCGCTCAGCGACTTCGCCGACAAGATCAACACCAGCGCTTCGAACCTGGTGACCGTGCTGTTCCACCTCGGCGAGATGGCAACCGCAACCGAGTCGCTTGACGAGGCAACGTTCGAGATTCTTGGCGAAGAGCTTGGCTACAAGATCCAGGTCGTTTCGCCGGAAGATGAAGATCGCGAGCTGCTCGAGGGCTTCGACATCGACATCGATGCCGAGCTCGAAGAAGAGGGCGACGACGTTCTTCAGGAGCGCCCGCCGGTCGTTACCGTCATGGGTCACGTCGACCACGGTAAGACCCGACTGCTCGACGCGATTCGCAAGGCAGACGTCGGTGGCGGCGAGGCCGGTGGCATCACGCAGCACATCGGCGCCTACCAGGTGCACACCATGCACGAGGGCATCGACCGTGCGCTGACCTTCATCGATACCCCGGGTCACGAAGCGTTCACCGCTATGCGTGCCCGTGGTGCGCAGGTCACCGATATCGCGATTCTCGTGGTTGCGGCCGACGACGGCATCATGCCTCAGACCATTGAGGCGCTGAACCACGCTCAGGCAGCTAACGTGCCGATCGTGGTCGCGGTCAACAAGGTCGATAAAGAAGGTGCAAACCCTGACAAGGTGCGCCAGCAGCTCACCGAGTTCGGCCTGGTCTCTGAGGAATGGGGCGGAGACGTCATGTTCCGCGACGTCTCTGCAAAGAACGGCACGGGCATCACCGAGCTGCTCGACGCTGTGCTGCTGACCGCTGACGCAGGCCTCGACCTGCGCGCAAACCCAGACAAGAACGCTCGCGGCGTCGCCATCGAGGCGAAGCTCGACAAGGGTCGCGGCGCGGTTGCTACCGTGCTCATCCAGTCGGGTACGCTGCGCGTCGGCGACGCGATTGTTGCGGGCACGGCCTACGGCCGCGTTCGTGCGATGCACGACGAGAACGGCGACGCGGTTCTCGAGGCACTGCCCTCGCGTCCGGTGCAGGTGCAGGGTCTTTCGAGCGTGCCTCGCGCTGGCGACAACTTCATTGTCACCGACGAGGATCGCACGGCCCGTCAGATCGCTGAGAAGCGTGAGGCAGCTGAGCGTAACGCGATGCTCGCGAAGGCACGCAAGCGCATCAGCCTCGAAGAGTTCACCAAGGCTCTCGAAGATGGCAAGGTTGAGTCGCTCAACCTCATCATCAAGGGTGACGTGTCGGGTGCCGTCGAGGCGCTCGAAGAGTCGCTCATGAAGATCGAGGTCGACGATTCGGTGCAGCTTCGTATTCTGCACCGCGGTGTGGGCGCGATCACCGAGTCCGACGTCGACCTGGCGACGATCGACAATGCGATCGTCATCGGCTTCAACGTGCGCCCCGACGTCAAGGCTCGCGAGCGCGCTGCGCGCGAGGGCATCGACATCCGCTTCTATAACGTCATCTACAACGCGCTCGACGACATCGAGGCTTCGCTCAAGGGCATGCTCAAGCCCGAGTACGAAGAGGTGCAGTCGGGTGTCGCCGAGATCCGCGAGGTGTTCCGCAGCTCGAAGTTCGGCAACATCGCTGGTGTCATCGTTCGCAGCGGCACCATCACGCGCAACGCCAAGGCGCGCGTGATCCGTGAGGGCGTCGTGCTGGCCGATGGCCTGGCCATCGAATCGCTGCGTCGCTTCAAGGACGACGTCACTGAGGTCAAGACTGACTTCGAGGCTGGTATCGGCCTCGGCAAGTTCAACGACATTCAGGTCGGCGACGAGATCGAGACGACCGAGATGGTTGAGAAGCCGCGCGCATAAGCGACAGGCTGAAACGGGTGTGGCCCGGAACGCAGATGCGTTCCGGGCCACACCCGTTTTGCGGGAGTGTCGCGATCCTCGTGGCGAAAACTACAGCTGCTGCACACGAACCGTATTGCCGGCAGGGTCTCGGAACGCGAAGTCGCGCGTACCCCAGTCTTGGTCCATGGGCTCTTGCAACACGTCGACACCGCTCGCTTCAACGCGTTCGAACAGCTCCTGCAGCTCGTCGGTCGCGAAGACGATCGAGGCATAAGCGCCCTTCGCGATGAGCTCGTTGATGACCCGGCGCTCGTCATCGGTGAGACCCGGGTCGACGGCCGGAGGCGTCAGCACGATCGAGACATCGGGCTGATTCACGGGGCCAACCGTGATCCAGCGCATGTTCTCGTAACCGACATCATTGCGAACTTCGAAGCCGAGGGCATCTCGGTAGAAGGCGAGCGACGCCTCGGGGTCGGTGTGTGGCAGAAATGTGACGTGAATATTGATCTTCATGTCTGTCAGGCTAATCTGACGGGCCCTGCGAAACTTCTCGATTTCTGACCGGTTTGGTGGCGCGCATCGTGATGATGCCAGGAAGCCCGTTGAGCGGGGGATTACCCTCCCTGCGGTACCTGCCCGGCGATACGCCAACGAGTTCGGTGAAGCGGGTGGTGAAAGTGCCGAGCGAGCCGTAGCCCACGGCGAAGCACACCTCGGTGACCGAGAGATCGCCGCGACGCAGTAGCGTCATCGCGCGCTCGATGCGCCGAGTCATGAGGTAGCTATAGGGCGATTCGCCGTAGGACTCTTTGAACTCACGGCTGAGGTGGCCGGCAGAGACCCCCACTCCGCGGGCGAGCGCCTCGACATCGAGCGGTTCTGCGTACTCGCGGTCAATGCGGTCGCGCACCCGGCGCAACAACCGCAGATTGCTGAGGCGCTGCTCGTCGCGGGAGTCAGGGTGCATACGAGCCACACTAGCGCTCTCAGCGGCGCCGCCTTCTGACGCAAAAAGCGGGCTGGGGCGATATGACATCGCCCCAGCCCGCTTCAGCTCAGCGGTTTACAGGCTCGCTGCGTCGAAGCGGCGACCCTCTGCCTTCGAAGGCAGCAGCATGAATACGATCAAGATGAGGCTGCCGACGTAAGGGATGAAGTTCAAGAAATAGAACGGGCCGGCGAAGTTGCCGTCGTGCAGTCGGCGCCACGCGATCGCGATCGACGGCACCAAAATGGCGAGCGCGATCAGGATAAGCAGTCCGTAGCCGATGACGAGCAGCACGATACCGAATCCGTTCGGGCCGGTTGACTCGTAGGTCACCGGATCGTAGCTGGTCGAGGCAGCCATGACGATGGCGCCGACCATGAGGAGCACCAGCGGAATCAGTTCGATGAGGAAGACGAGCAGCATGACCCACCAGTATTCGCTGCGCGAAGCGCGGCCGCTGAACTTGGCGTAGCCCTTGAAGAAACGCTTCGCGGCCTGGCTGAAGTTTGCGCCGTAGAGCGGGCGAGAGAGGTCTTCGGGATCAATCGCACCGTCGAAGTAGCCGCCGGGGCCCGGCACGGTGCCGAGCGGTGCCGCCGGGAACGCCGCCTGAGCGCCGTAGGCGGGTGCGCCGTACTGGGGCTGTGCGCCGTACTGGGGCTGTGCGCCGTACTGAGGCGCGGCTGCGGGCTGGCCGTAGCTCGGCTGCTGCGGTGCTGCGTACTGGGGAGCCTGTGGCGCCTGGGGAGCCTGCGGAGCGAACTGCGGCTGCTGAGGTGCTGCGGGAGCAGCGGGCGCCGGCTGCTGCGGCGGTGCGAAGTGCGGGGGCTGCGGTGCGTAGCTCGGAGGCTGCGGCGCGCCCGGTGCTGAGAACTGGGGTGCTGGCGGAGCGGTCGGCGGCTGCGGAGCCTGTGGCGGCTGCGGCGCCGAGAACTGGGGTGCCTGCGGAGGCTGCGGAGCCTGTGGTGGCTGCGGCGCCGAGAACTGTAGGGGCTGCGGTGCCTGGGGGGCTTGCGGCGCCTCGGGTGCCGACTGCTCTGATGCAGGCGTGCCCTGTTCTGGCTGCTCGGACTTCGGATCGATAGGGGGTTGGCTCATGAGACTCTTCTTCTCTAATGTCGGTTGCGCCGCGATCGTTAAAGACGCATGCGATTCGAGGGTATCGCTCCGAAGCGTGATTCGCCCAGCGGCAAGACGGAATTGCAGGTAAAAGCGCGTCATAGAGGCCCGTTTCGGGCGGTAGGCTTGACGCATGTCGAACCCACGAGCTGCCAAGGTTGCAGAGCGAATCCAACAGATCATCGCGCGTCGGCTCGAGAAGGGCTTGCGAGACCCGCGCATGGGTTTTGTGACGATTACCGATGTGAGAGTCACCGGAGACCTGCAGCAGGCGAGTGTGTTCTACACGGTTTATGGCTCTGAAGAAGAACAGCGAGACACCGCAGCGGCGCTGAAGGCCGCGACCGGCATGATGCGCACCGAGGTGGGCAAGCAGCTGGGCACGCGGCTGACGCCGACTCTCGAGTTCATTCATGATGAGCTGCCAGACAGCGCTCAGCACCTCAACGACCTGCTCGCCGAAGCGAAGCGTCGTGACGATGAGGCGCACGCCTTGGCGGCGAACGCGAGCTACGCGGGTGAAGAAGACCCCTACAGCAAACCGCGCGATCTCGATGCCGCAGACGATGATGACGACGATCTCGACGACCTCGAAGACGGCGAGCTCGACGATGCAGACGAACTCGAAGACTTTGAGGACGAAGACGAAGACGGCCTCGACGAAGAAGAACTCGAAGACGACGAGCGCCGCGACTAGCTCGGCCTCTGATCTACCCGGTGATCCTGCGCCATCTTGCGTCGCTGCGCGACCCTTTCTGGTTATTTGAAATTCCAATAACCGAGGGGCTCGGTTCGGCGGACGGTATTCCGCCACTCAGCATGGGATCTGTGGCGTCCGGATTGGTGTCGAGAAAGGGAATTTCGTTGACTGCGGGCGCTGAAGGCACGAAATTTCCTTTATCGAGGGGGATCTCGCTGCGCCAGCCGGCTTTGCGACGTGCGATCTGAGACACAAGGCTAGGTAGCTGAACCGGGCGGGTCCACCTCCTCAGATCTGCAGAGTCGTCTAAGGCAGCCGAACGTGTCCGTCGACCTCGATGAGCAGCCCGTCTGAGACTAACGAGTCGTAGGCGCGCCGCGGCTGCAATTCGTCGCGCACCCCGCCCTCGGCTGCCGCAGCAAGCGCAGCTTCGCTCGCGACGGGCTCGCTCGCGTTTCGCAGCAGCGCCATGATTCTTCCCCGCACCTGACGGTCACTGCCCTGAAACGTCGCTTGGCGCCGAACGGTCGGCGCGTTCTCGGGGTAGCCGGATCCTCGCCACTCGCACCATGCAGCGACCGGGCAGGCCGAACACAGTGGCGCGCGGGCGGTGCAGACGATGGCGCCGAGCTCCATTGCCGCGGCGTTGAACAGCCGTGCCCGCACCGGATCGAGGGGCAGCAGCGCCGCCATGTCGTCGAGGTCGGATGCCTTCGGGGCGCCGGCCGCAGCCGCGCCATGCACGAGTCGGGCGATGACGCGCCGAGTGTTCGTGTCGACGACGGGGTGGCGCTCGGCGTAGGCGAAGCTCGCGACCGCTCGCGCCGTGTACGGGCCGATGCCGGTCAATGCGAGCAACGTGTCGACATCGCGTGGAACCTCGTCACCGTGCTCGGTCGCGAGTTGCACCGCTGCCCGATGCAACCAGAGCGCGCGCCGCGGGTAGCCGAGTCGACCCCAGGCGCGCACGGCCTCACCGGGGGCCTCTGCGGCGAGACTCGACGGCGTTGGCCAGCGCGTCATCCACGCCTCGAACTGCGGAATCACCCGCGACGCCTGCGTCTGCTGCAGCATGAACTCTGAAACGAGCACCGCCCACGGGTCGATGGCGCCCGCATCACCTCGCCAGGGCAGCTCGCGTGCTTCGCGTTCGAACCAGCCGATCACGGCGTCTGCGATCTGTGTCGCTTCGCTCTCTCGCTCGTGCCTATCACTGGGTGCCACCCGCCCAGTGTATTCGGTGGGGCAGGTAGGGTAATCAGGTGAGTACTGCAGCCAACGGCATTCTGCTGGTCGACAAGGCCGAGGGGTGGACGAGCCACGACGTCGTCGCGAAAGCGCGGCGGGCGCTCGGTACCCGCAAGGTGGGCCACGCGGGCACCCTTGACCCCATGGCGACCGGTCTTCTGCTGCTCGGCTCGGGCCCCGCGACGAGGCTGCTCACCCATCTCGTGGGCCTCGACAAGACATACACCGCGACGATCAGGCTCGGGGCTTCTACCGTCACCGACGATCGCGAGGGCGCCGTGCTCGACATCGCAGATGTAGCGAGGATCCGCGAGCTCGAGGGCAATACCGCCGCGATTCGCGATGCGGTTGCCGGCCTCACCGGCCCGATCGAGCAGGCGCCGAGCGCGGTGAGCGCGATCAAGGTTGACGGCAAGCGCGCCTACGATCGAGTGCGCGCGGGCGAGCAAGTCGAGCTCAAGAAGCGTCCGGTGACGATTCATTCGTTCGAGATCGAGGATCCGCGGCTCGTTCGCGCGCACGGCCTCGATGGCGGCGACCTGCCGATCGAGGTGATCGATCTCGACGTGACCGTGAGCTGTTCTTCGGGCACTTATGTGCGCGCGCTCGCGCGAGATCTGGGTGAGGCACTCGGCGTGGGCGGGCACCTGACCGCACTGCGGCGCACCGATGTTGGTCCGTTCTCAGTCGCCGATGCGGTGTCGAACGAGCAGCTCGCGCAAGGCACGTTCGAGGCGGGCAAGCTGCTCGACCCTGCAGAGGTTGCGGCGCGACTGTTTCCGGTGCTCCCGCTGAGCGAGCAGCAAGAGATCGACCTGGGCCACGGCAAGCGACTTGAGGTCGGCGAAGACCGGAAGCTCAGCGACGGCACCGACCGTGCGAAGCTCGCTGCGGCGATTGCGCCGAGCGGCAGGCTCGTAGGGCTCGTCGAAGTGAAGAACGGGCGAACCAGGGTCGTGACCAACTTCCCAACGGCCGAAGCCGGTAGCGGCGCGCCCGCTGTTCCAAGTGCAAATGCGGGCGCAGGATCGGAGCCGACCGCATGATCACCTGGTTCGCCATCGCGCAGATCGCCGTCGGTGTGGGGGCTGCGATCCTCTGCCTCATCGAATATGCCCGAAAACGCACCCCGAACGACTACTCGCTCGGCGCCACCGCGCTGCTTGGGGTGCTGCTGATTGTGCAGGTGGTCGTCGCGATCATTGCGCCGGCGTTCGGAAACATTGCGGTCGGCGACCCGCTCGAGTTCTGGATGTATCTCATCGTCGCGATGGTACTGCCGTTCGGAGCCGGGTTCTGGGCGCTCGTAGATAGGCGTCGCAGCGCCCACCTGGTGCTGATGGTGGTGAACATTGCTGTCGCGGTCATGGTGTACCGCATGCTTGTGATCTGGCACCCCGTGGCTTGACGAGACGCTGAATGCAGGAGCAGCAGATCGCCGACCGGGCGCACGCCTATGTCGAGCTCGGAAAAACCGATGAGGCGATCGAGATTCTCGGAACGGGCCTGGTCGAGTTTTCAGAGAGCGCCTCGCTTTGGTCTCTGCTCGCGTGGGCGCAGCTCAGCAGCGACGATCAAGAAGCAGCAAGGGGATCGGCCGGTCGAGCGATTGAAGTCGACCCCTCAAACACGCTCGCCCTCTTCGTGCTCGCAAACTTAGAGATCCGTGCGGGCGCGACCGACCGAGCCCACGACATTGCGAGCAGGCTGCTGCAGCTTGCGCCCGAGAACCCCACCGCGCACCTCACGAAAGCTCGTGCGTACGCGGCAGAACCTAATGGTGCTTTCAGAAATAGGGAAATCATTCGGCAGGCGGCTTACTACGCAGTCTCACTGTCGCAAGACGACCCTGAAGTGCTGCGCCAGGCCGCGCTACTTCTCGAGCCTGCGAATCCGAAGCCCGAAGTGATTGGGTTGGTTGAGCGTGGACTCGCGTTGCAACCCGACAACAGCGATCTGCAGCTCATGCTCGTGCGGCTGCGCTCCAAGAATGACGTGCAGAGCGTGAAAGGGTGGGCGAGGATTCTCGCAGGCCACCCCTCTCGTCCCGCCATCGTGCTCGGCATGAACCTCGTGATTTGGGAGCGCACGAGGAGGCTGGTGACATTTGTGCTGTGGGCGATTCCTGCGTTCGTCATTCCCGTCGCCGGGCTCGTTCTGGTGGGGTTTGGTCTGAGAAACGCGTGGGATCTGCTCATCGCAATGCCGAGATCGATGCCGAGGGGCACCCTGCTGCGTATCTGGTCGACCCCTCGCTGGGCCCGTGTTGGAGTGGTGTGCAGCGTGATCAGCGCGTTCTGGCCGTTGCTGATTCCATTGATTGCGCTCACCGACCAAGCGCTATTGCTCGCGATCATTCCGTTGATCATGCTGACCGGCGAAACCATTGTGGTGCTCGTGATCGGCCGCATCGAGCGTGACGGGCTGCCCAATCTCGCTCGTGACGTGGCACTCGAATTGGTGAATGAGATCTCTGCGCAGGCCGCACGAGAGTGGGCGAGAATCAGTCTGGGAATCATCGGGTTTGTCGTTGGCGGCTTGCTCCTCGGTATCGAAATCTCGTCGGCCGACTTGAACCTGGTTGGCCCGGCGATCCTTCTCAGCTTTGCGGCGGCTTTTCTCGTGCCGCCGGTCATCATGCTCGTGCAGTCGCGTCGGCTGCGTCGTGAGTGCCCCACCGCATGACCCTGAGCCAACGCCGCCCAAAGCGGCGGTAAGCTTGTGCCCGTGCCGAAGACAGTGCCGAACGCAGAAAGCGCCGATGCCGCGGCGACAGCTGGCCCGCGTACCGCGGGGCTGGGTCGCGTGCTCATCACGGTTTACCTGATTCTTGCGCTCGCAGCCACCTTGCGCGCGGTCTACCAGCTCATTTCGAAGTTCGATGAGGCACCGCTCGCGTACTCGCTCTCTCTGCTGAGCGGTGTCGTTTACGTGGTCGCAACGGTTGCGCTGCTGAAGCGCGGCAGCGGGCGAATCTGGCGCGCGGTCGCGTGGTGCGCGCTCGGTTTCGAGCTCGCGGGCGTGCTCATTGTCGGCACGCTGAGCCTCGTGTTGCCCGAGCTGTTTGCGCACGATTCGGTGTGGTCGTACTTCGGCAGCGGCTACCTCTTCGTGCCGCTCGTGCTGCCCGTGCTCGGCATGATTTGGTTGCGTCGCGACGCCGAGAGCGCATCGCAGGTGGCAGATTTCGAGGGGCAAGGATCACCCGACCCGAACGAGAGCCTCTACTGATGCGGGTGTTCGATTCTCTCGAGGCCATCGAGGCAGACGAGTTTGCCGCCGGCACGGTTATCGCCATCGGCAAGTTCGACGGCGTGCATCTCGGCCATCACGCACTGCTCGACCGGGTGGCGACGATTGCTGAATCCCGCGGCCTCGAGCCCCTCGTGTTCACGTTCGCTAATAATCCGCTGAGTTTGCTGCGGCCAGAAAGCTGCCCCGATTCGATCATGAGCCTCAGGCAGCGCCTTCAAGCACTCGAAGCCGCCGGAGTTGAGGCGTGCGTCATGGTGCCGTTCGACGCCGAGCTCGCCGAGGTTGCGGCAGACGAGTTCGTCGAGCGGGTGCTCGTGGGCCAGCTGCGTGTGAGGCACGTGTGCGTCGGCGCAGATTTTCGTTTTGGTCACGGCGGCAAGGGCGACCCTGCACTGCTTGAGACGATGGGGGAGCGGCTCGGTTTTACCGTCGACATTTCTCCAGATGTCGAGGATCCAGCGGTCGGCAAGGTGTCGTCGTCTCGGGTGCGCGCGGCAATTCTGCAGGGAGACGTCGCTACCGCGGCGCGCATGATGGGGCGTTTCGCGGCGCTGCGCGGTGAGGTGGTGCACGGCGATGCCAGGGGGCGCGAGATCGGGTTTCCGACCGCAAACCTCGGCGGCGAGGTCGAGGGGCTGCGGCCGGCCGATGGCGTGTATGCGGGTTGGGCGCTCGTCGAGGGTGACCCTACGGCTCGCGAGGCTGCCATCTCGGTGGGAGCAAATGTGACGTTCGACCCAGAGGGCGAGCCCCGGGTTGAAGCGTTTCTGCTCGACTATTCGGGTGACCTTTACGGGCGGGCGATCGAGCTGCGCTTCGTGGAGCGTTTGCGAGGCATGGTCGCTTTCGAGAGCGTCGACGAGCTGCTCGTGCGAATGCGCGAAGATGTTCGTGAAACTCAAACCATTCTGCTCGGCAAGAACGCCGAGTTTCGTGCGGTAATATAGCGATAGGCCATATCCGCGCGATACGCCCGAGCCGTCGTGACACTCACGCTTCAGGCAGGGCAGCGAAAGCGCAGCGAGCCTCGCGACTCGGTTCACGAGTCGGTGCCACGCCATTCAGGAGATCCATGGCAAGCATGACTGCCACCCGCACGACCCGTTCGAAGAACCGTCGTCGCCACACCCACAACGAGGGCATTATTCCGTTGCTCGCCCGCGCTGTGCGCGAGGTCGAGGCTTCGGCGCATCGCGGCAAGGCGAGCCCCTCTGGTCGCACGAAGTTTCACGTGATCGCGCTGCTGATGCGCGAAGAACGTGCTCGGGTCAAGACCGACGAGACGCTCAGCGACAGCGAGCGCGCCGAGACGCTGAAGCGCCTCGATGGCGTGGCCGCGATCCTCGCAAAATCGGCTGCGCGCGATACCTCGCTGATCACGCTGCTCGAGCCCACGGCACCCATCACGGAAGGCACTCGGGCACTGAAGCGCAAGATGCTCACGCAGGCGGGCATCGAGCTGCCCGAAGCCGAGGCAGAACCCGAGGCGAAGCCCAGCTACGTTCCTCCCGAGCTTGCCGAGCGTCAGGTTGAGCCGCCGGGTATCGAGGGCCGCATGCTCTCGAACCCGTTTCTCACCCCAGACTTGACCCAGCGAAAGAAGCCCACGCCAGTGGTGCGCCTCGCCAACTGGGAGCTGCTCGGCCCGCTGCTGAAGTCGTTTGAGCAGGGCGGTGGGGGCAGCGCCTGCATGCCGCTTCCAGAGGCCCCTGCGGTGGATCGCCTTGCCCCGCGCGGCCTTGAACTGATGCCGCACCAGGCTCGCTTTCTCGCAAGCGTGCGCGACGGCCACCGCAGCTTTCTGCTCGCCGACGAGCCCGGCCTCGGCAAGACCGCTCAGTCGGTGATCGCGGCCTCGGTGGCAGACGCCTACCCGCTGCTCGTGGTGGTACCCAACGTCGTGAAGATGAACTGGGCGCGCGAGGTGCAGCGGTGGACGCCGCAGCGTCGCGTCACCGTGATTCACGGTGACGGCGATGATATCGATGCCTTCGCAGACGTGTTTGTCGTGAACTACGACATTCTCGATCGGCACCTGAGCTGGATTTCGCGCTTCGGTTTCAAGGGCATGGTTGTCGACGAGGCTCACATGATCAAGAACGTGCAGTCGCAGCGCTCGCGCAACGTGCTCGCGATCGCCGACCGCATTCGGGAGTGGGTGCCGGGTGGGCGCCCACTGCTGCTCGCACTCACCGGCACCCCGCTCATCAACGACATCGACGACTTCAGAGCCATCTGGCGCTTTCTGGGCTGGATCGATGCCGAGAAGCCCCGGCCGGAGCTCATGGCGAAGCTCGAGTCGAACGGCTTCACGCCGGCAGACCCGCAGTTCTACCCTGCCGCACGCAGGAGCGTCATTGAGATGGGCATCGTGCGCAGGCGCAAGATCGACGTCGCCGCCGATCTGCCGTCGAAGCGCGTGGTCGACCTGCCTGTTGAGCTTGACGACGACCTCGGCCGGGGCATTCGCGAGGCCGAGAAGCAGCTCTCCGATCGCCTCGTGATTCGCTTCAACCTCATCAAGTCGGGCAAGCTTGGCCGCGAGCTCAGTGATGAGGCCATCATTCGCATGGTGTGTGCGCAAGAGCTCGAAGAGTCGAACGCCTCATCGACCGGCATCAACGTCTTCACGATGGTGCGCCAGATCGGTCAGGCGAAGGCTGCGCTCGCCGCCGACTACGCTGCGCAGCTCGCGCGGTCGGTCGGCAAGGTGGTGTTCTTCGCGAAGCACATCGACGTCATGGACAAGGCCGAGGCGGCGTTCGCCGAGCGCGGGCTCGGCACCGTGTCGATTCGAGGCGATCAGACCGCCACGTTCAGGCAGGAGCAGATCGACGCGTTCAACAACGACCCCTCGGTCGCGGTTGCCGTGTGCTCGCTCACCGCGGCGGGTGTCGGTGTGAACCTGCAGGCGTCTTCTGACGTGGTGCTGGCAGAGCTCAGCTGGACCGATGCTGAACAAACCCAGGCGATCGACCGCGTGCACCGTATTGGCCAGGAGGAGCCGGTCACCGCATGGCGCATCGTGGCGGCGCAGACGATCGACGCGAGAATCGCCGAGCTCATCGACTCGAAGGCGGGGCTTGCCGCTCGCGCCCTCGACGGCGCAGCCGGCCCGCGCGAAGACGAGGATTCGGTGCAGATGCTGACCCTGATGTCGGTGCTGCAGCGCGCGCTCGACAGCTAGCGCCGGCGATGCCAATGGCCGAATTCTTTCGGTCATTGGCAATGCTGCCAGCGCGAATGGCGCGGCACGCTCGCTAGCATTGAACTCATGCGAATCGGTGTGCTCTGTTCGGGCGGCGACAGCCCTGGAATGAACGCTGCGATCCGCGGGGCAGTGCTTCGCGGGGTCGACGTGCACGGTTTCGAGATGATCGGCTTCGTCGACGGCTGGCGAGGCTTTCACGACGGCGACTTCGTGCCGCTCGATCGCCCGGCAGTGCAAGGCATCTCGCCTCTCGGTGGCGTCTTTCTCGGTACCAGCCGGGTGCCACCATTCGAGGGTCGGCGCGGCGAGGCCGTCGACCTGACCGAGTTCAAGTCGCGCATGGCCGCATACGGCCTCGATGGCTTCGTGCTCATCGGGGGCAACGGCACGCAGACCGTCGCGAGCATTCTCTCGACGGGCGGCGTGAACGTGGTCGGCCTGCCGAAGACGATCGACAACGACCTTGCGGGCACCGACTACACTTTCGGCTTCGACACGGCAGTCTCGATCGCTGCGGAGGCGATCGACAGGCTGCGCACGACCGGCGACTCGCACCGTCGCTGCATGGTGCTCGAGGTCATGGGCCGAGACGTCGGCTGGATCGCGCTGCACTCGGGCATGGCCGGTGGTGCACAGGCGATGCTCATCCCCGAGTTTCCCGAGAGTATCGAGCAGGTCTGCGAGTGGGTGACGAGCGTTCGCAATCGCGGCCGGTCGTCGCTCATCGTCGTCGCCGAGGGGTTCAAGCTCGCGGGCGAGGATCACGCCGTGACTCGCGAGGGTCTCGACGGTTTCGGGCGACCCCGGCTCGGGGGAGTGGCCGAGGTGCTCGCTCCGCTCATCGAGCAGCGCACGGGCATAGAGGCGCGCGCGACCGTGCTCGGGCACGTGCAGCGAGGTGGCTCGCCGACAGCGTTCGACAGGGTACTCGCGACGCGCACCGGCATTGCGGGCGCAGACGCGATCCTGCACGGGCAGTGGGGCACGATGGCGGGACTGTGCGGCGATGCGATCGAGCTCGTGCAGCTCGAAGACGCCGTCGGCAGGCTCAAAACCGTGCCAGCAGAGCGCTACGCCGATGCCCGGCTGAACTTCGGCTAGCGCCTCAAACTCAACGATTGGGATCTCGGCTAGACGCCGAGTTTGGCCTTGACGTCGTTCAGCGAGGGGTTCGTGGCGGTCGTCGCATCGGGGTAGATGACGGTGGGCACCGTGCGGTTGCCTCCGTTGACTGCCTCGACAAGCTCGGGAGTGCCCGGTGTGTTCTCGATGTCGATCTCGGTGTACCCGATGCCCTCGCTGTCGAGCATCTTCTTGAGGCGCTTGCAGTAGCCGCACCACTCCGTCGAGAACACGGTGATGGTGCCTGCTTCGGGCACGAAATCGCTCGCGGCGACGCTCATGAGTTGCTCCTCGCTGGTTGTGCTTCTGCACAGAATCCTACCTCGCGACAGCGCGAGCAGGCTGAGGGGTATCAACTTGACCGGAGCCGCCGCAATTGCGAAAATTAAGCGCACGCAAACGCGAAGCAAACCGGGGCAAAACTTCGAGTGAATCGCACCCGCGTGTGCCGACGCACACTCCGAACGAAAGACGCCGGTGGAACTCACCCTCATCGTGTTGCTGGTCATTGTGCTGGCGCTCTTCTTCGACTTCACCAACGGGTTTCACGACACTGCGAATGCGATGGCAACCCCCATCGCGACCGGCGCGCTGAAACCGAAAACTGCGGTGCTGCTCGCCGCGATTCTGAATCTCGTTGGCGCGTTTCTCTCGACCGAGGTCGCGAAGACCATCTCGGGCGGTCTCATTAATGAGGGCGACGGCGGGGTGCTCATCACGCCAGAGATGATTTTTGCCGGCCTGATCGGCGCCATCGTCTGGAACCTGCTCACCTGGCTCTACGGTCTGCCCTCGAGCTCGTCGCACGCGCTGTTCGGCGGTCTCATCGGTGCCGCGATCGTCGGCGCGGGCATTCAGGCGATCAATGGCGGCGTCTTCCTCTCGAAGATCATTATTCCCGCGCTCGCGGCTCCGCTGACCGCGGGCCTCGTGGCGTTTATCGCGACGAAGATCGCCTACGCGATCACCCGCCGCCACGACGGTAAGAAAGACGGTCGCGGTCGTTTCCGCTACGCGCAGATCGCCTCGTCCTCGCTCATCGCGCTCGCTCACGGCACGAACGACGCCCAGAAGACGATGGGCGTGATCACGCTCACCCTCGTCGCCGCCAACATGCAGGAGCCCGACACCGGCCCCCACCTGTGGGTCGTCGTCGCCTGTGCGCTCGCGATCGCGATCGGCACCTACTCGGGCGGCTGGCGCATCATTCGCACCCTCGGCGCGGGCCTGACCCAGGTGAAGCCAGCACAGGGCTTTGCCGCAGAGACTTCGACCGCCGCGACGATTCTCGCTTCGAGCCACCTCGGCTTCGCGCTTTCGACGACGCAGGTCGCTTCGGGCTCGGTCATCGGTTCGGGTCTTGGTCGAAAAGGATCGAGCGTGCGCTGGCGCACCGCAGGTCGCATCGGCCTCGGCTGGCTCTTCACGCTGCCCGCTGCCGGTGCGGTTGGCGCGATCGCAGCCGCAATCGCGCACCTCGGTATGGTCGGCGTGATCATCGACACCGTGGTCGGCTTCGGCTTTATCATCTTCATTTTCTGGCGTTCACGTCGCAACAAGGTGGATCACTCGAACGCCGTGGCGGTGCCCGACGTTGCAGAGTCGGGTTATGCCGTGCGCATCGGCGGCAGCAAGGTGCGCAAGGTGCCCACAAAGACCGGCACCGTGCCGCCCCTCACCTCTGTGGCGCAGAGCGCAGTGCGCGAAGACAAGGCGGCTCGCGAGGCTGAGCGCCGCGCAGCTGAAGAACGCGAGGCGGCCGAGCGCGCCGCCCGCAAGGCGGCGAAGCAGGCGAAGAAGCAGCAGAAGCAGAGCCAGAAGCCCGAGAGCAACGGAGACGCGCGATGATCGACTGGGTAGCGTTTCTGATCGTGTTCGCGACGGCGCTCGCCGCGTCGGCCGTGGTGGTGGCCCTCTACTCGCTCGGCATCCGGTTTCTCGCGACGCCCGCGCCGAAGGTACGTCAGGCCGACGGCAGCTTTGAGCCAGACGGCCCCTCACGCGACGACGAAGACGACGATGTCGACGACCTCGGCCGCCCGCTCTGGGCGACGATTGCGGCGAACATCTGCTTCGGTCTGAGCGTCATTTGTGTGCTCATCGGCATCTATCTGATTGTGCCAGCCCTCCACGGCTGAGGCAGTGTCGGGCTGACTGCACCTATTCGGTGCCGTAGGCACCTTTTCACGAATGCTTCGCAACGCGCTGCGTTGCTCGTGGCATTCGTGCCTCGCACCTAGGCGAGGGGAGTAGCCTGGAGCGCATGAGTGCATCGACAATCTCAACGGTCGTAGCCGGGCTGCGATACAGCTTCGGGCAGGGCTTCACGCGAAGCGAAGAGTGGCGTCGCGAGCAACTCGAGCGCATGCGCGACATGCTCACCGAGCGCGAGGCAGACTTCGAAGCCGCGCTGCACGCCGACCTCGGCAAGGCTCCCATTGAGTCGCAGATCACCGAGATCGGCTTTCTGCTGAGCGAGATCGAGCACGCGCTCGCGCACCTGTCGAAGTGGATGCGCCCGCGCCGAGTCGCCGCACCCCTCGTCGTGCAGCCGGCTTCTGCCAAGGTGATCCTCGAACCCCTCGGCGTTGCTCTCATCATCGCACCCTGGAACTACCCGCTGATGCTCGCCCTCTCGCCGCTCGTGGGGGCGATCGCGGCTGGCAATACCGTGGTCGTGAAGCCGAGCGAGATCGCCCCCGCGACGAGCGCCGCCCTGGCAATGCTCGTGCCGGAGTACCTCGACCGCCGCGCGGTTGCGGTGATCGAGGGCGGCGTCGAAGAAACCACCGAACTGCTCGCAGAGCGCTTCGACCACATCTTCTATACCGGCAACGGTAGGGTCGGTCGCATCGTGGCCCACGCCGCGGCCGAGCACCTGACCCCCGTCACACTTGAGCTCGGCGGCAAGTCGCCCGTGTTCGTCGACGAGACGGTCAATCTTACCGAGGCAGCGAAGCGCATCGTCTGGGCCAAGTTCATGAACGCGGGGCAGACCTGCGTCGCTCCCGACTATGTGCTGGGGCAGCGGGAGGTGCTCGCGAAGCTGGCGCCGAAGCTTGCCGACGCCATTCACGAGCTCTACGGCAGTGCAGTGCAACACAATCCCGACTACGGACGCATCATCAGCGATGCGCAGTTCGGGCGGCTCGTCGGATACCTCGGCGACGGCGAGACCGTGGTGGGTGGCGGGCACGATGCCGAGACTCGCTTCATCGAGCCGACCGTTCTGGTGGGGGTCTCGCGAGATGCTTCGGTGATGCGCGACGAAATCTTCGGCCCCATCTTGCCGCTCATCGAGGTGAGCGATCTCGACGACGCGCTGCGGTACGTGGGCGCGCACGACAAGCCACTTGCCGCCTATGTGTTCAGTGAAGACCGGGCGACGCGCCGCCGCTGGGAGTCAGAGACGAGCTCGGGCGCGCTCACCTTCGGTGCGCCGGTGCTGCACCTCACCGTGCCAGATCTGCCGTTCGGCGGTGTCGGCGAGAGCGGGCAGGGCGCCTACCACGGCGAGCGCTCGTTCGAGGTGTTCAGTCACCAGAAGGCGGTGCTCTCGAAACCGCTGCAGCCCGACACGCTCGCGCCGACGATCATGCCGCCGTTCAACGCCACGAAAGACCAGATTGTGCGAAAGCTGCTTGGCAAGCTGCGGTAAGGCCCGACGGTCGGCGCTCTCTATCCGCGCTGCTAGACCCCGAAGCTGGCGGGCAGCGGCAGGTTGCCCGCCCCCGACACTCTCACCCGCTCGAGCCCCTGCCATGAGGCGGCGCTGCTGAGCAGTGTCTGCGCAACCTCGGCGGTACGCGAGGGCGCGCCGGGCTCCTGCCACGCCGCCTGAACGAGCAACTCACGGTTCGCGCGGTCTGCCTTGAGGTCGATGCGCCCCGCGAGCGTGCCGCCGACCATCAGGGGCAGGCAGTAATAGCCGTATTGCCGCTTCTCTTTCGGGGTGTAGATCTCGATGCGGTAGTGAAAATCGAACATGCGCTCAGCCCGGGTGCGAAACCACACCACAGGGTCGAACGGCGTGAGCAGTGCGTCTGGTGCGAGACGTGAGGGCAGCGTCGCATCGCGGTGCATCCAGGCTTGCAGCGGCTTGCCGTTCGCGCCCGCCCAGCCGCTAACCCGCACGGGCACGAGCACGCCCTCGTCTTCGAGCGCGCGCACCGCGAGCTGTGCTGGGCTCGTCTTCAAGCGGTGATAGTCGGCGAGATCCGCCAGCGTGCCCACCCCGAGCGAGCGTGCGGCCTGCTCGATGAGCGAGCGCTGCGCGGTCTCACGATCGGCGGTGCGTAGCGCGACCTCAGGCAGTACCTGCTCGGCGATCGCGTAGCGCCGCTCGAAGCGCTCTCGCCCCGCCGTCACCACCTCACCGACCGCGAACAGCATCTCGACTGCACGCTTCGTATCGCTCCAGTCCCACCACGGGCCGCGCTTCTCGCGGGGCCCGGTCTCGAGGTCGCGCACGAACTGCGGCCCGTGCTCGGTGAGCTGCTCGCGAACGCGCTGCATTGCGGGTGCCAGCTGGTCGATGCGCTCGGCATAGCGCTGCCGGTAATCGTGCATGCGCCAGGCAAAGAGCGGGCGATCCTCGACCCGAATGAACGCGGCTTCGTGCGCCCAATACTCGGTGAACTCGCCGCTCGACCACAGATGCCGGTCGAGTCGCTGCTGGTCGTACCCGCCGTGCCGTGAAAACACGGGCATATAGTGCGATCGCGCGAATACGTTGACCGAGTCGATCTGCAGCACATGCAGGCGTTCAAGAGCTGGATCAAAGGGCCTGCGCTGCCGAATGCGTGCGCTGCTGCTGAAGCCCTGCGCGGCCAAGGCGATGCGGCGGGCTTCCGCCTGCGAGAGGGTCTGCATTCACCGATGGTATCGCCCGAAATACTAGGATAGGCGCGTGGAAGAGCAAAACCCGAAGGCGCAGAGCGAGGCGCACCCCATTGATGAGCGGGAGCCTGGTCAGGTCGCGAATGCTGCTCTCGAACTGCCGCTCGGCGTTCGCGTCGCAGCCGCCTGGTCGTGGCGGCTCATTCTTATTGGCATTGCGGTCGCGGCACTGGTCTGGCTCATCTCGCAGGTGGCGATCATCGTGATTCCGGTGATTGTCGCGATGCTGATCTCGGCGCTGCTTTACCCTGTGGTGCATCTGTTCGAGCGAAAAGGTCTGCCGCGGGGGCTCGGCGTATTGGCCGCGCTGGTCATGTTCATCGTCGCGGTCACCGGGCTCGTCTGGCTGATCGTGAGTCAGTTGCGGGCCGGATTCGGCGATGTCGCGCGCAAGGCGACGCAAACCTGGAATGACATTCTGGCTTGGATCGAGTCGGCCCCGTTCGGTCTCAGCGCCGATCAGGTGAACTCGTTCGTTGAGCAGTTGACGAAGACCGTGAGCGATCACCAGGGCCAGATCTGGAGTGGCGCGCTGAGCGTCACGACAACTGCCGGCCAGGTTGTAGCCGGTGCTCTGCTCACCCTGTTCTCGCTGATCTTTCTGCTGATCGACGGCAAGCGAATCTGGTACTGGGTGCTCGGGTTCCTGCCCAAGCGGGCCCACGCGGCAACCGACAGCGCTGGCAAGAACGGCTGGGTGGCGGTTGGACAGTATGTGCGGGTGCAGGTGCTCGTCGCATTCATCGACGCCGTCGGCATCGGTCTCGGCGCGGTGGTGCTCGGGGTTCCGTTGCCGATTCCGATCGCGATCATGGTGTTTCTCGGTTCGTTCATTCCGTTTCTCGGCGCGATCAGCACCGGTGCGGTTGCCGTGTTCATTGCGCTCGTCTACAACGGCCCGATCAACGCCCTCATCATGCTGGGCGTGGTGATTCTGGTGAATCAGATCGAGGGGCACGTGCTGCAGCCGCTCGTGATGGGCAATGCCGTGAAGGTGCACCCGCTCGGTGTCGTGCTCGCTGTGTCGACCGGAGCGCTGCTCGCGGGGATTCCCGGGGCGCTGTTCGCGGTGCCGCTCACGGCGGCGGCGAGCGCGATGGTCGACACGTTCGTTGAGCGAAGGTGGGACCCCGACGCAGCACCGGTCGCCGAATATCACAAGAAAAATCAAGTGCATCGCGAGGCCCGCAAGAGGGCCCGCTTGACCGCGCGGCTTCGGCGCGGAGGGGAGGGCGCATGAGCGCGCAGACAACAGAATTCACGAACGGTGACGGGAGCGTCGTGGACAGCCTCGGTCTCGACGACTTCGAGCGTGCGCTCGACATTGTGCACCGGGTGACGAGGCGCACCCCGCTTGAGACTTCGCGCTATCTCGCCGAGGTCAGCGGCGCGCCGAAGGTGTATCTCAAGTGTGAGAATCTGCAGCGCACCGGTGCATACAAGCTGCGCGGCGCATACAACCGGCTGCTCGGGCTGAGCGCCGAAGAGCGCGAGCGCGGCGTGGTGGCTGCGTCTGCGGGCAACCATGCGCAAGGCGTCGCATATGCGGCGCGCGAACTCGGAATCAAAGCGACGATCTTCATGCCCCTCGGCGTCGCGCTGCCCAAGCTGCAGGCCACACGCAACTACGGAGCAGACGTGCGACTCGAGGGCGACAACTTCGAGGGCACGCTCGCTGCCGCGCGACAGTTCGTCAAAGACACCGGGGCGGTCTTCATCGCTCCCTTTGACCATCTCGCGGTGATCGAGGGTCAGGGCACCGTCGCGCTCGAGATGCTTGATGCTGCTCCTGACATCGAGACCCTGGTCGTCGCAATCGGCGGCGGCGGCCTGATCTCTGGCGTAGCTGCCGCGGCGAAGCTGCACGCGCAGCGCGAGGGCCGAGAGATTCGCATCGTCGGCGTGCAGTCGGCCAACACCGCGGCGTTTCAGCCCTCGCTCGAAGCGGGCGAGCCCGTCACGATCCAGGCGAAGCCGACCATTGCCGACGGCATCGCGGTTGCGCGACCGGGCGATCTCACGTTTCAGTTCGTGCAGCGCTATGTCGACGAGATCGTGACGGTCACTGATGACGACATCGCGAAAGCGATCGTGATGCTGCTCGAACGCACGAAACTTGTGGTCGAGCCGGCGGGTGCTGCGGGCGTGGCCGCGATCCTCGCGGGCAAAATCGATTCTGCCGGGCCGATGGCAACCATTCTTTCTGGCGGCAACATCGACCCGCTGCTGCTGCAGCGCGTGATCGGCCACGGCCTCGCCGCCTCTTCGCGCTATCTGAAGCTGCGCATTCTGCTGCCCGATATTCCGGGCCAGCTCGTGCGCACCGCCTCGATCGTCGCCTCGAAGAACGCGAACGTCGTCGAAGTGCTGCACACGCGCCACGCGACCGAGCTGCCGATCAGCGATGTCGAGCTCGAGCTGCACATCGAGACTCGCGGCGTTGAACACGGCCAAGAGGTCGTAGACGCGCTGCGCGAGGCTGGTTACACAGTGCGGGTCGGCGAGCGGTACTAAGCAGCTTCTTCGTATTGTCGCGTACTTGCGGTCAGCCCGCGTAGGTGTCGACGGCGAGGATCTTGACCTCGATCTGATTGCCGTTCGGCGCAGCGTAGCTCGATGTGTCGCCCACCTTCAGGCCGAGAATCGCAGCGCCGAGAGGGCTCTCAGTGCTGTAGACATCGAGGTCGGAGCCATCTGCCATTTCGCGGCTGCCGAGCAGGAAGCGCTCTTCATCGCCCCAGATCTCTGCGGTGATCACCGTGCCGATCTCGACGACGCCGCTCGCCTCGGGTGCTTCGCCGACGACCGCGTGCTTGAGCAGCTCTTCGAGGTCGCGAATGCGGGCCTCCATCTGCCCCTGCTGGTCTTTTGCGGCGTGGTAGCCGCCGTTCTCTTTCAGGTCGCCCTCTTCGCGTGCCGCCTCGATGCGGGCAGCGATCTCGCGGCGGCCGGGGCCGCTCAGTTCGTCGAGCTCGCCCTTGAGTCGGTCGTATGCGCCTTGAGTCAACCAGGTCTGCTTCTCAGTCATTGGACGAGCCTATCAGCCCGCTACTTGCTCCCAGCAGTCGCGCACGCGGCCTGTCGTCGCCTGTGAAGTGGTTACGAGAGTGGTGGTGAACCTTCGGGTGCGCTCGTCGCCTGCGGGCAGCGTCACGAGCTTCCAGCCGACGGTGCTGTGCGATTCGCTCAGCGCTTCGATCGCGCAGACGATCTCTGCGTCGGCAGCAGCGGTGACCTGCGCGTCAACCTCGACTGCGCTCTCCGACTCGACCGAGTAGTGCAGGTCTTTGAACTCGAGGTCGCTGCCCTGCTGCCAACCACCGAAGAGCACGAAGGCCAGCCCTGCGCAGGCGAGCGTGACGCCGACGCCCCACGCCAGCCGCTTGTCGAAACTGCGCTTGCGGCCGCGGCCATAGCGTTCATCGAGTAGCGCCTGCGATGCCGGGTCGGTCACGCTGCTCCATTCTCTTGGCGAGTCGTTCGTTGCCACACATTGCTCACTCAGGCGGTGTCGGTGCGGGCTACTAGACTGAACTGCGGTTGCCAGCGTACCGGGTATCTCCGGGAATCACTTGAGAGGGCGTCGATGGCGCTGAGGCTGATTGCGGTGCACGCACACCCCGACGATGAGTCGAGCAAGGGTGCTGCGACATACGCGCACTACGTCGAGCAGGGCGTCGAGGTGCTCGTGGTGAGCTGCACCGGCGGCGAACGAGGTGACGTGCTCAACGAGCTCGCCGCGCGCGACCCGAAGAGCCGCCGCGATCTTGCGGGGCTACGCCGCGGCGAGATGGCGAAGGCCCGAGACATTCTCGGCTTCGAGCACCGCTGGCTCGGGTACGAAGACTCTGGGCTTCCAGACGAGGGTGTCGCGGTGCCACAGGGATGCTTCGCCGACGTGCCGACCGAGATCTCGGCCGAGGCGCTCGTGCGAATCGTTCGCGAGTTCAAGCCCCACGTCATGATCACCTACAACGAGCAGGGCGGCTACCCCCACCCCGATCACATACGTTGCCACGAGATCTCGAAGCTCGCATGGGACGTGTCGGGCGACGCCGAGGCGTACCCGGACGCGGGCGAGCCCTGGGCGATCGGCAAGCTCTACTACGAGTCGATCTTCAACCCTGAGCGCATGGTTCGCGTCTACGAAACGCTTCGCGATCGCGACCCTGAGTCGCCCCTGCTCGCGCAGTTCGAGGGCATGATGGACCGTTTTATGAAGCGTCCGACCGATGTGACCACCCGCGTCGAGGTCGGTCGTTACTTCGATCGCCGCGATGAGGCGCTTCGCGCACACGCCAGCCAGGTCGCACCCGACAGTTCGTTCTTCTTCTGGCCGAACGAGTTGCAGCGCGAGGCTTGGCCGTTTGAAGACTACCGACTCGCGGCGTCGCGGGTCGCCACGAGCGAGTTCGAGACCGACCTGTTTCAGGGAATTACAGAGGAGCACGCATGACATTCGTGACGCACGCGGCGCAGCTGACGACGCTGCTGGCCGAGGCGGCCGAGAAAGAACCGTTCGATCCCAACAAGGTGACGCCGGGTGTTGGCGGTTTTCTGGTGGTCGCGCTGCTCGCTATTGCACTGTTCTTCTTGGGCTTCGACATGGTGCGGCGCTTGCGCCGCGCAAAGTACCGCGCCGAAATCCAGGAGGAGCTCGCGGCCGAGATCGCCGAGCGCGACGCGGCTCTTGTCGCCGACGCGACGGCGACCGATGCGGCGGTTCAATACGAGGCGGCGGCGCCAGTGAGTGACGAGGCCGACGCAGGCGAGGCTGATCCTCGCCCCGAAGCTCAGCAGTAAGCAACGCGCTCGATGACCGCTCTGAACCCGACGCAGGTGCTCGCCGAGGTGTTCGGCTACGCCTCGTTCAGGGGTGATCAGCAGCAGATCGTCGAGCACGTGACTGCCGGCGGCGACGCTGTGGTGCTGATGCCCACCGGCGGCGGCAAGTCGATTTGCTACCAGGTGCCCGCGCTTTGCAGAGAGGGCACCGGAATCGTGCTCTCGCCCCTCGTGGCACTCATGCACGACCAGGTTGCGGCGCTGCAGCTCGTGGGCGTTCGTGCGGCGGCACTCAACTCGACAATGTCGAGCGAGGATCGCCAGGCCGTCGAGCGCGCCTATGTTCAGGGCGAGCTCGACATGCTCTACCTCGCCCCCGAGCGATTGAGCGCCCCTGGCACGGTCGAGCTGCTGCGGCGCGGCCGCATCGCGCTGTTCGCAATCGACGAGGCCCACTGCGTGTCGCAGTGGGGGCACGACTTCAGACCCGACTACCTGCGGCTGGGTGCTCTGGCCGAGGAGTGGCCCAACGTGCCGCGCATCGCCCTCACCGCGACCGCTACCCCCGAGACGCATCGCGAGATCACCGAACGACTGCACCTCGGGCGCGCGAAGCACTTCGTGTCGAGCTTCGACCGGCCGAACATTCGCTACCGCATCGAGGCGAAGGGGCAGGTTAGGCAGCAACTCACCGGCTTCGTCAAGGATCAGCATGCGGGCGAGGCGGGCATTGTCTATGCGCTGAGCCGCCGCAAGGTCGAGCAGACCGCCGGCTGGCTGCGCGACGCGGGCGTCGACGCGGTGGCCTACCACGCGGGGCTGCCCGCTGCCGAGCGTCTCGCCGCTCAAACCAGATTCTTGCGCGAAGACGGCGTGGTCGTCGTCGCGACCATCGCGTTCGGCATGGGCATCGACAAACCAGACGTGCGATTCGTCGCCCACATCGACTTGCCGAAGTCGGTCGAGGGATACTACCAGGAGACCGGTCGCGCGGGGCGCGACGGCGATGCTGCCGAGGCGTGGATGGCCTACGGGCTCGCCGATGTGGTGCAGCAGCGGCAACTGATCGAAAGCGGCGACGCAGATGACCAGGCGAGGCGCAATCAGCTCGCGCACCTCGGCCATATGCTCGAGCTCTCCGAAACCGTCGAATGCCGCCGCCGATACCTGCTGCGCTACTTCGGGCAAGACTTGGCCGAACCCTGCGGCAACTGCGATGTGTGCCTTGACCCGCCGAAGCTCTGGGACGCGACGGTGCCCGCGCAAAAACTGCTCTCGACCGTGCTGCGCACCTACAACGAGCGGCGTGGCCGCACCTTCGCCGCGGGGCAGCACATCGATGTGCTGCGCGGGGTGGTGTCTGAGCGTGTGACGCAGTTGAGGCTCGACGAGCTCTCGACCTGGGGCATCGGTGTCGACCTCTCGGTCGCGCAGTGGCGCGGTGTCGTGCGCCACCTGCTCGCCACCGGCGTGCTCGAGAGCCAGGGCGAGTGGGGAGTGCTCGCCCCCACCGATGCCGCAAAGCCCGTGCTGCGCGGCGAGCAACAGGTGCTCATGCGTGAAGAGGTGGTGACTCGCGCGGCCGGGCGATCCTCGGCTTCGAAGAGAAACGCGATCTCCGATCTCACAGACGAACAGCAAGAAACGTTCGAGCGATTGCGGCTGTGGCGGCTCGAAGAGGCGCGCGAGCAGGGGGTGCCGCCATACGTCGTGTTCGGCGACGCCACGCTGCGCGCGCTGTCGACGCATCTGCCGCAGAGCGATGAGGCGCTGCTTGAGATCTCGGGCATCGGCCAGTCGAAACTCGAGCGCTACGGTGAGGCCGTGCTCGCGCTGCTCGCAGAGTAGTTCGCCAGGGCCCGACGTTCTATTGCGCAATGTGACGGGTGGCGCGTATAGTTGATTCTTGGTGTGTTCCACCGTCGTTTGCCGTGCTCGGCGAGCGTGGGGGAGCCGCCATGGGTCACTCGGCGCAAGTCGAAAACCCCCACGGCATACCTGCACCCGTCCATGCTCTGCAAAGAGATACAGACAGCAGGTCAGTGGCCATGCGAATGGTCACGAATGCTCAAACATTGCAGCATTCCTGTCACCGTGCAGGAGTAACAAGGAGAATCAGTGCCTACTATTCAGCAGCTGGTTCGCAAGGGGCGTACGCCGAAGGTCTCCAAGACCAAGGCTCCCGCTCTGAAGGCGAACCCACAGCAGCGCGGCGTGTGCACCCGTGTGTACACGACCACCCCGAAGAAGCCGAACTCGGCGATGCGCAAGGTCGCACGTGTGAAGCTTTCGAACGGTACCGAGGTCACCGCGTACATCCCGGGCGAAGGTCACAACCTGCAGGAGCACTCGATGGTGCTCGTGCGCGGCGGCCGCGTCAAGGATCTTCCCGGTGTTCGTTACAAGATCGTGCGCGGCGCGCTCGACACGCAGGCGGTCAAGGATCGCCAGCAGGCTCGTAGCCGCTACGGTGCAAAGAAGGTGAAGTAATGCCTCGTAAAGGACCTGCTCCCAAGCGCCCCGTAGTCGCCGATCCGGTATACGGTGCTCCCATTGTCAGCCAGCTCGTCAACAAGATCCTGCTTGACGGCAAGAAGGGCCTCGCAGAGCGCATCGTGTACGGTGCACTCGAGGTCGTTGCCGAGAAGTCGGGCCAGGATGCCGTGACCGTGCTCAAGAAGGCGCTCGACAACGTGCGCCCCACCCTTGAGGTTCGTTCACGCCGCGTCGGCGGCAGCACCTACCAGGTGCCCGTCGAGGTCAAGCCGCACCGCGCCAACACGTTGGCACTGCGCTGGTTGACCAGCTACGCGAAGGCTCGTCGTGAGAACACCATGACCGAGCGCCTCACCAACGAGATTCTCGATGCTTCGAACGGCCTCGGCGCCGCAGTGAAGCGTCGTGAAGACACTCACAAGATGGCCGAGTCGAACCGCGCGTTCGCTCACTACCGCTGGTAGATCGCCATTTGAGTTTGCGACGAGGATCGCCTGGCGTGATCCTCGTCGCAAACTGCGGGCAACGCCCGCTCCGCACAAACTTTCAATCCCCACCTGGAGGAGACCCCTGTGGCACAAGACGTGCTCACCGACCTGAGCAAGGTCCGCAACATCGGCATCATGGCTCACATCGATGCCGGCAAGACCACCACGACCGAGCGCATCCTGTTCTACACGGGTGTGAACCACAAGCTGGGCGAAACCCACGATGGTGCATCGACGACTGACTGGATGGAGCAGGAGAAGGAGCGCGGCATCACGATCACGTCGGCCGCCGTGACCTGCTTCTGGAACAAGAACCAGATCAACATCATCGACACCCCGGGTCACGTCGACTTCACCGTCGAGGTGGAGCGTTCGCTCCGCGTGCTCGACGGTGCTGTTGCCGTGTTCGACGGCAAGGAGGGCGTTGAGCCCCAGTCCGAGACCGTGTGGCGTCAGGCTGACAAGTACGGCGTTCCCCGCATCTGCTTCGTCAACAAGATGGACAAGATGGGCGCCGACTTCTACTTCACCGTAGACACCATCGTGAACCGTCTTGGTGCCAAGCCGCTCGTGATGCAGCTGCCCATCGGCTCGGAGAGCGACTTCATCGGCGTCGTTGACCTGCTCACCATGAAGGCTTTCGTCTGGGAGGGCGACTCGAAGGGTGACGTTACCCTCGGCGCTGCCTACGAGACGCAGGAGATCCCTGCTGACCTCCAGGCCAAGGCTGAAGAGTACCGCGCACAGCTGGTCGAGACCGTCGCCGAGACCGACGACGAGCTGCTCGAGAAGTTCTTCGGCGGCGAAGAGCTGTCGATCGACGAGCTCAAGGCCGGCATCCGCAAGCTCGTCGTGAACAACGAAATCTACCCCGTGTACTGCGGCTCGGCGTTCAAGAACCGCGGCATCCAGCCGATGCTCGACGCGGTCGTCGACTTCCTCCCGAACCCGCTCGACGTGGGCTCGATCGAGGCGCACGATCCCCGCGACGAGTCGATCGTCATCGAGCGCAAGCCCTCGGCTGACCAGCCGTTCTCGGCGCTCGCGTTTAAGGTTGCAGTGCACCCGTTCTTCGGCCGCCTCACCTACGTGCGCGTCTACTCGGGTCAGCTTGACTCGGGTGCCCAGGTCATCAACTCGACCAAGGGCAAGAAGGAGCGCATCGGCAAGATCTTCCAGATGCACGCCAACAAGGAGATCCCTGTTGAGCAGCTGACGGCGGGCAACATCTACGCTGTGATCGGCCTGAAGGACACCACCACCGGTGACACCCTCTCGGATCCGAACAACCAGGTTGTGCTCGAGTCGATGACCTTCCCCGAGCCCGTGATCGAGGTGGCTATCGAGCCGAAGACCAAGGGTGACCAGGAGAAGCTTTCGCTGGCTATCCAGAAGCTCGCCGAAGAAGATCCGACGTTCCGCGTCAGCCTCAACGCCGAGACCGGTCAGACCGTGATCGCAGGTATGGGCGAGCTTCACCTCGACATCCTCGTCGACCGCATGAAGCGCGAGTTCAAGGTTGAGGCCAACGTGGGCAAGCCCCAGGTTGCTTACCGCGAGACCATCCGCAAGGTTGTCGAGAAGCACGACTACACCCACAAGAAGCAGACCGGTGGTTCGGGTCAGTTCGCGAAGGTGCAGATCTCGCTTGCTCCGCTCGAGGCCGACAGCGAGAAGATCTACGAGTTCGAGGACAAGGTGACCGGTGGTCGCGTTCCTCGCGAGTACATCCCCTCGGTCGACGCTGGTATCCAGGACGCAATGCAGTTCGGTATCCTCGCAGGCTTCCCGGTTGTGGGCGTCAAGGCTCAGCTGCTTGACGGTCAGTACCACGACGTCGACTCTTCGGAAATGGCGTTCAAGATCGCCGGTTCGATGGCATTCAAGGAGGCCGCGCGCAAGGCTCAGCCTGTGCTGCTCGAGCCGATGATGGCCGTTGAGGTTCGTACTCCTGAGGAGTACATGGGCGACGTGATCGGTGACCTCAACAGCCGCCGTGGCCAGATTCAGTCCATGGAGGATGCGAGCGGCGTGAAGGTTGTTCGCGCACTCGTTCCTCTCTCCGAGATGTTCGGGTACATCGGTGATCTGCGGTCGAAGACCAGCGGTCGCGCGGTGTTCTCGATGACCTTCGACAGCTACGCTGAGGTGCCGAAGGCCGTGGCCGATGAGATCGTTCAGAAGGCTCAGGGCGCCTAACAACGCCCGTCGGTCGTCGGCTCTCAGCGAACCTGAGGGTCGGCGACCACCACTTCGGCTCGCGAATCGCTGGCCGAGCAAGTAACATATAGACACACCCCCTGTGCCCGTGGCCGCCGAAATCCTTCGGCGGGAAGCGACACACGATGTCCTGAGGAGGACCATAGTGGCGAAGGCCAAGTTCGAGCGGAACAAGCCGCACGTAAACATCGGAACGATCGGTCACGTCGACCACGGTAAGACCACCCTTACCGCTGCAATCTCGAAGACTCTTGCCGACAAGTTCCCGTCGGACGTCAACGTGCAGCGCGATTTCGACACGATCGACTCGGCTCCCGAGGAGCGCCAGCGCGGCATTACCATCAACATCTCGCACGTTGAGTACGAGACCGACAAGCGTCACTACGCTCACGTTGATGCACCGGGCCACGCTGACTACATCAAGAACATGATCACCGGCGCAGCCCAGATGGACGGCGCTATCCTCGTGGTCGCTGCAACCGACGGCCTGATGGCTCAGTCGAAGGAGCACATCCTGCTCGCAAAGCAGGTCGGCGTTCCTTACCTGATGGTTGCTCTCAACAAGTGCGACCAGGTCGACGACGAGGAAATCCTCGAGCTCGTCGAGATGGAGGTCCGCGAGGAGCTCTCGAAGAACGGCTTCGACGGCGACAACGCTCCCGTCGTTCGCGTGTCGGGCTACCAGGCTCTGCAGGGCGAAGAGAAGTGGGTCAACTCGATCCTCGAGCTCATGCAGGCTGTCGACGATTCGATTCCCGATCCCGTGCGTGACAAGGACAAGCCGTTCCTCATGCCCGTCGAGGACGTCTTCACCATCACCGGCCGCGGCACCGTGGTCACCGGCCGCGCCGAGCGTGGCACGCTGAAGATCAACTCTGAGGTCGAGATCGTGGGTCTGCGCCCGACGCAGAAGACCACCGTCACCGGCATCGAGATGTTCCACAAGCAGCTCGACGAGGCTTGGGCCGGCGAGAACTGTGGTCTGCTTCTCCGCGGCACCAAGCGCGAAGATGTTGAGCGTGGCCAGGTTGTCGTGGAGCCCGGTTCGATCACCCCGCACACCAAGTTCGAGGGCACTGCCTACATCCTCAAGAAGGAAGAGGGCGGCCGCCACAACCCGTTCGAGACGAACTACCGTCCGCAGTTCTACTTCCGTACGACTGACGTGACCGGTGTCATCACCCTCCCCGAGGACAAGCCGATGGTTATGCCCGGCGACACCACCGACATGGTCGTTGAGCTGATCCAGCCCATCGCTATGGAGGACGGCCTCGGCTTCGCTATCCGTGAGGGTGGCCGCACCGTCGGCGCCGGCACGGTCACCAAGGTGATTGCCTAATCTTCGATCTGAGCTTTTCAGACTGAGATAACAAAGAACCCCCAGGAGAAATCCTGGGGGTTCTTTGTTTTGCTGCTCGCCCTTTGCTATATAAAAGAGCCCCCAAGGGATTCCTTGGGGGCTCTTTCTCGGTTGAGCAGTGACTACTCGTTGCCAATCGCTCCGTCTGCAGCGTCACGTGCACCGTCGATCTGGTCGGCGAACTTGCCGCCGGTGAGCTTGTTCGCAAGGTCCGCTGCGCCGTCGAGTACCTTGTCGCTGATGCCCTCGGCCTGCTCGCTCTTGAGTGCCTCCTGGATCTTGTCTGCGTTGTCCTTTGCGAAGTCGCCGGCCTGCTTTGCGAGATCTTCAATTCCCATAATGAGTTCCTTTGGGTTGGGGGAGTGCCGCGAGCGGCAGCGCGCCGGGGGCGCACCCCATCATTATCTACCGAGACAGCGCCGCAGCGACAGTGAATCTTCATGTGAAGATCGGCCCTCAGCGGCAGGTCAGTCAGGCCTTGTGCACCTCTCACGGCTATGCTCAAAGGGTGAATCAGCCGAACACAGCAATCAGAGGTGCGGGCTCGCGCAGCACCCAGAACGGCTTCATGCGATCAATGCGTGAGGCGGGGGCGCTCTTCTTCTACGACGCCTTCGCGTGGACGGTCGGCATTCTCGCCGCGCTCGCACTGCGCTACGACTTCGTGCTGCACGTCATTCACTGGGGCTGGGCGATCGTCTTGATCGCGATCACGATCGTGCTGCAGCTGATCGCGGGATGGGTGTTCTGGCTCTATCGCGATCGCTATGAGATCGGCGGCTTCGACGAAGTGAAGGCGCTCGTCTTCGACGTGTTCTCGGTGATGGTCATCGCCTGGGTCATCGCCTACCTGCTTGCCTACGGCAATGGCATTCCGCGCAGCACGATGGTGATTGCGGCGCCGATCACCTTTACCATCATGGCCGCGGCCCGGTACCTGCTGCGCCTCTCGGCTGAGCGCAGCATCAAGCCGAACCAGGGTGCTGAACGTGCGCTGCTGTACGGTGCGGGGTACCTCGGCAACCAGACGGTGAAGCGCCTGCTCACCGATCAACTGGCACCCGTGGTGCCGGTCGGATTTCTTGACGATGATGCACGCAAGCGCAACCTCGAGGTTCGAGGCGTGCGCGTGCTCGGCGGGCTCGACGACCTAGCGCACGCCGCGGGCCAAACGGGTGCCACCACGTTGATGGTGTGCATCGGTGACGCTGATGCGAGCCTCATGCGCCGTATCGACCAGCTCACAGATCAGGCAGGCATGAAGGTGCTCGTGCTGCCCCCGCTCGACCAACTGCTGCAGAACTCGTCGGTCGTCAACGAGGTGCGCGAGCTCACCATTGAAGATCTCATCGGCAGGCACCCGGTGCGCCTCGAGACCGAGTCGATCGCACAGTATCTACAAGACCGTGTAGTGCTTGTCACCGGTGCGGGCGGCTCGATCGGTTCAGAACTGAGTCGACAGCTCGCGAGGTTTGCTCCCCGCGAGTTGATCCTGCTCGACCGCGACGAGACTGCGTTGCAGGCCGCCCAGTTGGCCATCCATGGCCACGGGCTGCTCGACACCCGAGACGTTGTGCTCGCAGATATTCGCGACGCTGCCGCTCTGCAGCAGATCTTCCAGGAGCGCAAGCCTGACGTGGTATTTCACGCCGCGGCGCTGAAGCATCTGCCCATGCTCGAGCAGTACCCCGACGAGGCGTGGAAGACCAATGTGCTCGGAACGCTCAACGTGCTGCAGGCAGCGCGGTCGGCGGGAGTCACTACTTTCGTGAACGTCTCGACCGATAAGGCCGCAAACCCGACGAGCGTGCTCGGCCACTCGAAGCGGGTCGCCGAAAAGCTCACCGCCTGGATGGCGCAGGAGACCGGCCAGAGGTACCTCTCGGTGCGATTCGGCAATGTCATCGGCAGCCGAGGATCGATGCTGCCCACGTTCCGCGCGCTCATCGAGGCTGGCGGCCCGCTGACCGTGACGCACCCCGATGTGACCCGATTCTTCATGACGATTCCCGAAGCCTGCCAGCTGGTGATCCAGGCCGGAGGCATTGGTCGGCAGGGAGAGGTGCTGATCCTCGACATGGGTGAACCGGTGAAGATTCTCGAGGTTGCGCAGCGCATGATCGCGCAGTCTGGAAAGCACGTCGAAATCGTGTTCACGGGCCTGCGTCACGGCGAGAAGCTGCACGAAGAGCTCGTTGCGGATGGGGAGGGCGATGAGCGCCCGTTCCACGCGAAGATCACCCACGCGCACGTCGATACCATCAGCCCGGAGGCACTCGACCATGCGGGTTGGGTCGCGCGCATGGACCTCACGGCTGAGGCCGAGGAGCGCGTCGAGTGAGCCAGTTCGCCATCGCGATGACGGGCGGCGGGCTCGCGCTGCTGCTCAGTCTGCTGCTGCCATTCGTCATTCGCCCACTGCTGGTGCGGCTCGGCATCATGGATATTCCCTCCGAGCGTTCTTCGCACGAGCGCCCCGTGCTGCGCGGCCTCGGTCTTGCGGCGCTGATCGCGATTCTCGGCGGCGGCTCGGTCGCGGCGGCGCTCTACGCGATCGGCTACCCGGCGTTCAGCGGCTGGCGCACGCTCATCGTGATTCTGGTGGCATCGCTCATCGCCGGGCTGCTCGGGCTGGGGGAGGACCTCAAGGGCGTCAGCGTGGCCGTTCGCAGCGTCGGGCTGCTGGCGATCGGCGTCGGTTCGAGCGCCGTGCTCGTATGGCGTCCCGGCGGCTGGTCGGAGGATCTGCCGCTCGTCGTGAAGCTGCTGTTCGTGGTCTACGCGGTCCTCTTCATCTCGAGCTACACGAACGTCGCCAATTTCATGGACGGTCTGAACGGGATCAGCGGCCTGCACGGCGTCATCGCCGGGCTCGCCTTCGCCGCCGCCGGTGCGCTCAGCGATCTGCCCTGGCTGCTGACGGCCGGCCTCGTGCTCGCGGCGGCCTTCGGTGGCTTCCTGCCCTGGAACCTGACGAAGCCCGGGGCCTTCCTCGGTGATGTGGGCGCGTACCTGCTCGGCGCGACCACCGCGGTCATCAGCTTCGCCGCGCTGGTGACCGGCGTGCCGATCCTCGCCACCATCGGGCCGATGATCATCTACTTCGGCGATGTCGGCCCGACCCTCGTCAAGCGCATGCGCAAGGGGCACAAATGGGATGAGCCCCATAAGGAGCACGTGTATCAGAGGCTGCAGCAGACGGGCATGTCGCACCTGCGGGCATCGGGGATCACCGCTGGCTTCACGCTCTTCGCATCGCTGCTCGGGCTCGCCTCGTATTTCGTGGCGCCGATCTGGTGGCTCGCGCTACTCGTCGCCGGGCTTGCGCTCGTCGTCCTCTACAACCTGCTTCCCCGCCTGCTTGAGCAGCGCGCGTCGGCGCAGGAGTAGCGCGGTCGCCGTGCCGAGCAGCAGCACGGCGGCGGTGCCGAATAGCAGGGAGGGGCCCTCCGCCGAGTCGAGCAGCGCGCCGACGGCGCCGTAGTCGGGCACGCTGCGCGCGAGTGTCGCCTCTTCGGCCGGAGCGGCAGAGCCCCCGTCGGAGGCTTCCTGTGCCGCGCCCGCCTCCCTGTCGGGCTCTTCCTCAGCGTGTTCAGGGTCGACCTCGGTGCCCTGCGCGAATTCGGTCTCGGTCGGTTCCTCGAAGGGGCTCGTCCCCTGGATCGGACTGAGGTCGAGGTCGAGCGTCGTCTCGGCGCTCGAATAGCGGGGGTCGCTCGGCACGAACACAAGACGCAGGTGATGGGAGCCTTCGGTGAAGGCGCGCACCGGCACGTAGTTGTCGTCGACGTTCGCTCTGGCCTCACGCAGCAGCGTCTCGCCCTCGTAGAGGCGGTAGCTGCCCAGTAGCTTCTCGTGTGAACCGGCCGGGTTCGCGTTCAGGGTGAGGTTGAAGCCGCTGCCGGAGGCCGCATAGCTCGGGGCGGTCAGTGACAGTCGGGGTGCCTGAGCTACGGCGATCGCTGAGCCGTTGCGGGTGTCCTTCATGCCGATGCTTCTGTTCCATGCCCTGTAGCCGTACATCGTGTCGATGAAATCGTTGGTGCGACCGAGGCGCAACGTGATCGCCGGGTTCGAGGTGTCGATCCAGCTCATGCCAGCGCCGCCGCCTCCGCCGCCGTTCGAACCCATGACTTTTCGACCCGCGCCCCCGCCGGTGCCGCTCGCGGGCCACCCACCACCACCACCACCACCACCACCGCCCGCGGTACCGAAGCCGGCGGTGCTGCCGGCCGATCCGGGCTTGTGATACGCCGCGAAACCGACCTTGTCCGTGCCGTCTAGCCCTGCAGCGCCCGGCGCATCGCCGCCGCCCGGCTGCGCGGACATGAAGCCGTCGCCCCGGTACAGCCAGTAGGCGCTGCCGCCCCAGCCCCCTGAGACGGTGACCGACTTCGAGTTGCACCCCAACTGGCCGCCGCAGTCGGTGACGGCCCTGTAATCGGAGCCGCCACCGCCGCCTCCTCCGCCGCCAGCGACAGCGAGGAGCGCGCCGTTCAGCTTCAGCGCCGCAGCGCCGCCCCCGCCGCCGGCATGCTTGCCCGATGTTAGGCTGCCCTTACCGCCGGTGCCGCCGTTCACGAAGCCGGCACCGCCGTCGCGTTCGTCCTTCTTGCCAGAGGCATGCTGGCTGCCATACACGGTGAGCACATCGCCGGGCTTTACCGCGACCTCCACCACGAAATCGGCAGCCTCGCCACCCGACCCCCCGGCGCCTTGGCCCTGTCCACCCGTCCCACCACGAAGACCGACGAGAACGGAGGTGACGCCGCTCGGCACCTTCCAGTCGGTGCCCCTCGGGTCGGCGAAGACGTAGGAGTCGAGATTGCCCTGGGCGGCGTGAGTGACGGTCGGCGCGGTTCCAAGGAGCGTGGTAGCGCCGAGAATCGCCGCCAGTGCTATCGCGGACGCGCGATGAATCTTGCTCATTGTGCCAGGGTAGGAGCCCAGACCGCGCGGCACCAGGTTTCAACGCGAATCGCACGTTCTTCGCACGAATTGCGCGCCGTATGCGCCACGACCGCCCTCGGTCGTGGGTACCGGGCGTTCAGGGAGCGCGCGCAGCGCGCGACACGCCCGGCTTGCAGGAACCGCAAACTCGTGTCAGAATAGACAGGTTCAGTACTTTTCGCATGCGCGGAAATCACTGCCAGGTAGTGCATAGCCACTCCTCGACAGGTTCGAGAGGTGGGTTAGGCCGCGGGCAGCGAACAACACGCCACTGGCTCGTCACCGACGAGCATTCTCCGGTCGGGCAACCCCCGGCTTGAGTAGCAGTGCGCGTTTGACAGGTGAACAGCGAGCGTCATTCTCCGTGAATGTACAGGGCGCTGATACGCAAGACGTCCAATGCTGGGCGCGATGATCCTTGTCTACAAAGGCAGAGAGCATCGCACACAGTATGACGCGACAAGAAAGAGAGAAGTCTATGGCGGCCCAAAAGATCCGCATTCGACTGAAGTCGTATGACCACGAGGTCATCGATAGCTCGGCACGCAAGATCGTCGATACGGTCACCCGCGCTGGTGCAACCGTGATCGGCCCCGTGCCCCTTCCCACGGAGAAGAACGTGATCGCTGTGATCCGCTCTCCTCACAAGTACAAGGACAGCCGCGAGCACTTCGAGAAGCGCACGCACAAGCGTCTGATCGACATCGTCGATCCCACGCCGAAGGCCGTTGATTCGCTCATGCGTCTCGACCTGCCGGCTGACGTCAACATCGAGATCAAGCTGTAAGGGGGTCTCGAATGTCGAACGCAGAACGCAACGTCAAGGGCCTGCTGGGCACGAAGCTCGGTATGACCCAGGTTTGGGACGAGAACGGCAAGGTCGTTCCCGTTACCGTCATTGAGGTGGCCCCCAACGTGGTCACCCAGATCCGCACCGCAGAGGTCGACGGCTACAGCGCCGTGCAGATCGCCGCAGGTCAGATCGATCCCCGCAAGGTGAACCAGCCCTCGGCCGGTCACTTCGCAAAGGCAGGCGTCACCCCGCGTCGCCACCTCACCGAGGTGCGCACCGCTGACGCCGCAGAGTACGCGCTGGGCCAGGAGCTCACCGTCGGCGCAACCTTCGAGGCCGGTCAGAAGATCGATGTCGTCGGTACGTCGAAGGGTAAGGGCTTCGCCGGCACCATGAAGCGTCACAACTTCTCGGGTGTCTCGGCTTCGCACGGTGCACACCGCAACCACCGTAAGCCCGGCTCGGTCGGTGGCGCAGCTACCCCCGGTCGCGTGTTCAAGGGCCAGAAGATGGCAGGCCGCATGGGTAACGATCGCGTTACCGTGCAGAACCTCGTCGTTCAGGCAGTTGACGCTGAGAAGGGTCTGCTGCTCGTCAAGGGTGCAGTTCCCGGTGGCCGTGGCCGTCTCGTATTCGTTCGCAACGCAGTGAAGGGGGCGTAGTTCATGGCTACCGCTACCAAGCTCGACGTCGTCGACGCAAAGGGCAAGAAGGCCGGCAAGGTCGATCTGCCCGAGTCGCTCTTCGGCGCTGAAACCAACGTGCCCCTGATCCACCAGGTGGTGACCGCTCAGCTCGCAGCTGCGCGTCAGGGTACTCACAAAGTCAAGACCCGCGGCGAAGTCAGCGGTTCGGGTGTCAAGCCCTTCAAGCAGAAGGGCACCGGCCGCGCTCGTCAGGGTTCGGTCCGTATGCCGCAGCACCGCGGTGGTGGCATCGTGCACGGTCCCGTGCCCCGCGACTACTCGCAGCGCACCCCCAAGAAGATGATCGCGGCTGCGCTCGTCGGTCTGCTGAGCGATCGCGCTCGTGCAAACCGCCTGCACGTCGTCGAGAGCTTCGGCATCGAGGGCAAGCCCAGCACCAAGGCAGCTCGCGAGTTCCTCGCAGCAGTTGCTCCCAGCAAGCGCGTGCTCGTGGTCGTTGACCGCGAAGACGAGCTGACCGTGCTGAGCGTGCGCAACCTGCCCCAGGTGCACGTGCTGTACCAGGATCAGATCAACGCATACGACGTTGTCGTCAGCGATGACCTCGTGTTCACCAAGGCCGCGTTCGACCTCTTCGTCGAGGCTCGTGGCCAGAAGGAGGCCTCGAAGTGAGCCTGAACAAGTCGCACCACGACGTGATCATTCGCCCGATCGTTTCTGAGAAGAGCTACGGGCTGATCGACCGCAACGGTCAGTACACCTTCGAGGTGGCACCGACCGCGAACAAGACCGAGATCAAATTCGCTATCGAGCAGGTCTTCGGTGTGAAGGTCGACAAGATCAACACGCTCAACCGCAAGGGCAAGACCCGCCGCACCAAGTTCGGCATGGGCAAGCGCAAGGACACCAAGCGTGCCATTGTGACCCTGAAGTCGGGCACCATCGACATCTTCACGGCTGCGCTGTAGCTCGGAAGCGAAGAGGAAACAACATGGCAATTCGTAAGTACAAGCCGACGACCCCGGGTCGTCGTGGCTCGAGTGTCGCCGATTTCGCTGAGATCACGCGCTCGACCCCCGAAAAGTCGCTGCTGCGCCCGCTGCCGAAGACCGGTGGCCGTAACAACCAGGGTCGCATCACCACCCGCCACATCGGCGGTGGCCACAAGCGTCAGTACCGCGTTATCGACTTCCGTCGTAACGACAAGGACGGCGTGAACGCAAAGGTCGCTCACATCGAGTACGACCCGAACCGTACCGCTCGTATCGCTCTGCTGCACTACGTTGACGGCACCAAGCGTTACATCATCGCTCCGAACAAGCTGAAGCAGGGCGACATCGTTGAGTCGGGCCCAGCTGCCGACATCAAGCCCGGCAACAACCTGCCGCTGAAGAACATCCCGACCGGTACCGTGATTCACGCCATTGAGCTGAAGCCCGGTGGCGGTGCAAAGATGGCACGTTCGGCAGGCGCTTCGGTGCGACTCGTCGCAAAGGACGGCCCCTACGCTCAGCTGCGTCTGCCCTCGGGCGAGATCCGCAACGTCGACCTGCGCTGCCGCGCAACCGTCGGCGAGGTGGGCAACGCCGAGCAGTCGAACATCAACTGGGGCAAGGCTGGCCGTATGCGTTGGAAGGGCGTCCGCCCGACCGTTCGTGGTGTCGTGATGAACCCGGTCGACCACCCGCACGGTGGTGGCGAGGGCCGCACCTCGGGTGGTCGTCACCCGGTCAGCCCTTGGGGCCAGAAGGAAGGCCGCACTCGTAAGGCCAACAAGGAAAGCGACAAACTCATCGTTCGTCGCCGTCCGACCGGCAAGAAGCGCTAACAGGCAGGTAAGGAGTAGAAGATGCCTCGTAGTCTCAAGAAGGGCCCCTTCGTTGATAACCACCTGCTTCGCAAGGTGGTTGTCCAGAACGAAGCTGGCACCAATAACGTGATCAAGACCTGGTCGCGCCGCTCGATGATCATCCCCGCAATGCTGGGTCACACCATCGCAGTGCACGACGGTCGCAAGCACATCCCCGTATTCGTCACCGAAACCATGGTTGGCCACAAGCTGGGCGAGTTCGCGCCCACTCGTACCTTCCGCGGCCACGTGAAGGACGACAAGAAGGGCCGTCGCCGCTAACGCGGCGACGTGAAGGAGGAAGAGAAATGGTGGAGTCGATCGCCCGCGTGCGTCATATCCGCGTTACCCCCCAGAAGGCCCGTCGTGTCGTTGACCTGGTCCGTGGCAAGAACGCGCAGGAGGCCCTGGCCATCCTGAAGTTCGCCCCGCAGGCCGCTTCGGAGCCGATTTTCAAGCTGGTGGCTTCGGCCATCGCAAACGCCCGTGTGAAGGCTGACAACGAGAACCTGCGCCTCAATGAGGACGAGCTCGTCATCGCCCGCGCATTCGTGGACGAGGGTGCAACGCTCAAGCGTTTCCGCCCCCGCGCACAGGGCCGCGCGTTCCGCATCAACAAGCGCACCAGCCACATCACCATCGTTCTGCAGAGCGCTGATGAACTCGTGGCAGCAAAGAAGGGAGCCAAGTAATGGGCCAGAAGATTCATCCCTACGGCTTCCGCCTCGGGATCACCACCGACCACGTGTCGCGTTGGTTCTCGGACTCGACGAAGAAGGGCCAGCGCTACGCTGACTACCTCGCCGAGGACATCAAGATCCGCCAGCACCTGACCCAGCAGCTTGATCGCGCAGGCGTCAGCCGCGTCGAGATCGAGCGCACCCGTGACCGCGTGCGCGTCGACATCCACTCGGCTCGTCCCGGCATCGTGATCGGCCGCCGCGGCGCCGAGGCTGAGCGCATCCGCGCCGACCTCGAGAAGCTCACCGGCAAGCAGATCCAGCTGAACATCCTCGAGGTGAAGAACCCCGAGGCTGACGCTCAGCTCGTCGCTCAGGGCATCGCCGAGCAGCTCGCTGCGCGCGTGGCTTTCCGCCGCGCAATGCGCAAGGGCCTGCAGGGTGCTCAGCGCGCCGGTGCCAAGGGCGTTCGTATCCAGGTGTCGGGCCGCCTCGGCGGTGCTGAGATGAGCCGCTCGGAGTTCTACCGCGAGGGTCGCGTGCCGCTGCACACCCTTCGCGCGAACATCGACTACGGCTTCTACGAGGCCAAGACCACCTTCGGCCGCATCGGCGTGAAGGTCTGGATCTACAAGGGTGACCTCACTAACAAGGAACTCGCTCGCGAGCAGGCGGCCCAGAAGCCGTCGCGCGACCGCGGCGACCGCCGCCGTGCGCCCCGTGGCGCTCAGGCCGAGGCTGCACCCGTTGCAGCAGGAGCGGAGAAGTAACTCATGCTGATTCCCCGTCGAGTCAAGTACCGTAAGCAGCACCACCCCAGCCGCAGCGGTATGTCCAAGGGTGGCAATAAGGTCACTTTTGGCGAGTTCGGTATTCAGGCCCTGACCCCCGCTTACGTGACGAACCGTCAGATCGAGTCCGCTCGTATCGCGATGACCCGTCACATCAAGCGTGGTGGCAAGGTGTGGATCAACATCTACCCAGACCGTCCGCTCACGAAGAAGCCCGCCGAAACCCGCATGGGTTCGGGTAAGGGCTCGCCCGAGTGGTGGGTCGCTAACGTCAAGCCGGGTCGCGTCCTCTTCGAGGTCGCCGGTGTCGACGAGCAGCTGGCTCGCGAGGCAATGACCCGCGCGATCCACAAGCTGCCGTTGAAGGCCCGCATCATCAAGCGCGAGGAGGGCGACGCGTAATGGCTATCGGAAGCAAGGATCTTGCCATCACCGAACTCGATACTTTCGAGAACGAGCGACTGGCTGAAGAGCTGAAGAAGGCAAAGGCTGAGCTGTTCAACCTTCGATTCCAGTCGGCTACCGGCCAGCTGGAAAGCCACGGTCGTGTGCGCCAGGTGAAGCGCGATATCGCGCGCATCTATACGGTGCTTCGCGAGCGCGAGCTCGGCATTCGTGCAACGCCTGCTGCCGCTCCGGCGAAGAAGGCTGCTGCGAAGAAGAGCACCACCAAGAAGACCGAGCAGGCGGATACCGCCGCTGAGTCGGCGACTACCGAGACGAAGGAGGCCTAAACATGGCTGAAGTCGAAACCGTCGAAACCGAACAGCGCGGCTACCGCAAGGCACGTCGTGGCTACGTCGTCAGCGACAAGATGGACAAGACCATCGTCGTTGAGGTCGAGGATCGCGTGAAGCACCCGCTCTACGGCAAGGTGATGCGTCGTTCGTCGAAGGTCAAGGCACACGATGAGCAGAACATCGCCGGCATCGGCGATCTCGTGCTCATCCACGAGACCCGCCCGCAGAGCGCAACCAAGCGGTGGCGCCTGGTCGAGATCCTCGAGAAGGCGAAGTAAGCCTCGGCTTACTGAGTGAAGGAGTAATCAATTGATTCAGCAGGAATCACGACTCAAGGTTGCCGACAACAGCGGCGCCAAGGAGTTGCTCACGATTCGTGTGCTCGGGGGATCGAAGCGCCGCTACGCGGGCCTCGGTGACACCATTGTCGCGACCGTCAAGGACGCGATCCCGGGCGGTAACGTCAAGAAGGGCGACGTCGTCAAGGCAGTTGTCGTTCGTACCCGCAAGTCGACTCGTCGCGCCGATGGCTCGTACATCGCGTTCGACGAGAACGCTGCGGTCATTCTGAAGGCAGACGGGGAGCCCCGCGGCACCCGTATCTTCGGGCCGGTCGGCCGTGAGCTTCGCGACAAGAAGTTCATGAAGATCGTCTCGCTCGCACCGGAGGTGATCTAGTCCTATGGGCGCAAAGATCAAGAAGGGTGATCTCGTAGAGGTCATCTCGGGCGCCACGCAGGAGCGCGGCGGCTACAAGGGCAAGCAGGGCCACGTGCTCGAGGTGCTCAAGGAAAGCGACCGCGTGATCGTCGAAGGCGTGAACTACGTCAAGAAGCACGTGCGTCAGGGCCAGAGCTCGCGCGGCACCAACGAGGGCGGCATCGAGACTCACGAGGCTCCGATCCACATCTCGAACGTCGCTCTTGTCGACCCGAAGACCAAGAAGCCCACTCGCGTTGGCTTCCGCGTCGAAGAGGTTGAGAAGAACGGCGCGAAGAAGACCGTGCGCGTTCGCTACGCCAAGAAGTCAGGGAAGGATCTCTAATGACTGAGACTGCTGTAGCAGCAAACACTGCCCTGCCGCGCCTGAAGCAGAAGTACCGGAGCGAGATCGTTCCTGCTCTGCGCGAGGAGTTCGGCTACGCCAACGTCATGCAGGTTCCCGGTCTCGTGAAGATCGTCGTGAACACCGGCGTCGGCGAGGCAGCTCGTGACAGCAAGGTGATCGAGGGCGCAATCGCCGACCTCGTCAAGATCACCGGTCAGAAGCCCATGGTCACCAAGGCTCGCAAGAGCATCGCGCAGTTCAAGCTGCGTGAGGGCCAGGCCATCGGCGCACACGTCACGCTCCGTGGCGACCGCGCCTGGGAGTTCATGGACCGCCTCGTGACCCTCGCACTGCCGCGTATCCGCGATTTCCGCGGCCTTTCGCCCAAGCAGTTCGACGGAAACGGCAACTACACCTTCGGTCTTACCGAGCAGAGTGTGTTCCACGAGATCGATCAGGATAAGATTGACCGCGTGCGTGGCTTCGACATCACTGTCGTGACCACCGCTAAGACCGACGACGAGGGTCGTGCGCTGCTTCGCGCGCTCGGCTTCCCGTTCAAGGCTGAATAACTAAATAGTCCAAGTGGATCGGCACCCCGGGTATCCGGGGTGCCCCTCCGCATGTCACCCAGGTCGTCTGTCGTGTAACGGCAGTCGATACCAGGCGAGAAAGAAGAGTCACTTATGACGATGACCGATCCGGTCGCAGATATGCTGACCCGGTTGCGCAACGCAAACAGTGCGCACCACGACGACGTTTCGCTCCCCAGCTCGAAGCTGAAGCAGCGGATCGCCGAGATCCTCAAGCGCGAGGGCTACATCGCTGACTGGAAGGTGGAGGACGCTCGCGTCGGCACCACCCTCACCATGTCGCTGAAGTACGGCCCGAACCGTGAGCGTTCGATCGAGGGCATCAAGCGGGTTTCGAAGCCCGGCCTTCGTGTGTACGCGGGTTCAACCGAGATCCCGAGCGTGCTCGGCGGTCTTGGCATCGCGATCCTGTCCACCTCCTCGGGGCTCCTCACGGGCCGTGAGGCTGAGCAGAAGGGCGTGGGCGGCGAAGTGCTGGCCTACGTGTGGTAAGCCGTAATGTCACGTATTGGTAAGCTTCCCATCACCGTTCCCGGTGGTGTAGACATCAAGATCGATGGCCAGCAGGTCACGGTCAAGGGCCCGAAGGGCGAGCTCTCGCTCGTCGTCGCTGAGCCCATCCGCGTCGCTCTCGAAGACGGTCAGGTGCTGGTCACCCGCCCCGACGACGAGCGCGCTTCGCGAGCGCTGCACGGTCTGACCCGCACGCTCATCAACAACGACATCGTCGGTGTGACCGAGGGCTACGCAAAGCAGCTTGAGGTTGTCGGCACCGGTTACCGCGTTCAGCAGAAGGGTGCAGGCCTCGAGCTCGCACTCGGCTTCTCGCACCCGGTGTTCTTCGATGCTCCCGAGGGCGTCACGCTCGCCGTTGAGGGCAACACCAAGATCTCCGTCAGCGGCATCTCGAAGCAGGCCGTCGGTGAGGTCGCCGCCAACATCCGCAAGCTGAAGAAGCCGGAACCCTACAAGGGCAAGGGCATCCGCTACGCGGGCGAGAACGTTCGCCGCAAGGCTGGAAAGGCTGGTAAGTAACCATGGCCGCAAACATTTCCCGCGCCAAGGGTCGCGCGGCTGCGCGTATCCGCCGCCACGTTCGCCTGCGCAAGAAGATCGTCGGTACCGAGTCGCGTCCGCGCCTCGTCGTTACCCGTTCGTCGCGTCACGTGTTCGTGCAGGTCATCGACGACGCAAAGGGTCTGACCCTTGCTTCGGCGTCGACCATGGAAGCCGATCTGCGCAGCTTCGACGGTGACAAGACCGCAAAGGCTCGTCGCGTCGGCGAGCTGGTAGCCGAGCGCGCCAAGGGCGCCGGCATCGAGGCCGTGGTCTTCGACCGCGGTGGCAGCAAGTACGCCGGCCGTGTTGCAGCGATTGCCGACGGCGCACGCGAAGCGGGGCTGACCCTGTGAGCGAAGAGACGAAGGAGCAGCAAGTGTCTGCAGAGACCCAGGAGGCCTCGGCGCAGGGCGCAGAGACTCAGTCCACTGACCACCGCAGCGAGCCGCGCGAACAGCGTCGTGGCAGCCGCGACCGTGGCACCCGTGGCGAGCGCGGCGGTCGTGACCGCAGCGAGAGCCAGTTCCTCGAGCGCGTGGTGACCATTAACCGCGTATCGAAGGTTGTCAAGGGTGGTCGCCGCTTCAGCTTCACCGCACTCGTTGTGGTGGGCGACGGCAACGGCACCGTTGGTGTCGGCTACGGCAAGGCCAAAGAGGTGCCCCTGGCAATCTCGAAGGGCGTCGAAGAGGCGAAGAAGAACTTCTTCCGCGTGCCTCGCGTCGGCAACACCATCCCGCACCCCGTGCAGGGTGAGGCCGCCGCAGGCGTGGTGCTCTTGCGCCCCGCTGCCGCAGGTACCGGTGTTATCGCCGGTGGCCCCGTGCGCGCCGTACTCGAGTGCGCTGGCATCCACGATGTGCTGAGCAAGTCGCTCGGTTCGTCGAACACCCTGAACATCGTGCACGCGACCGTTGAGGCACTGCAGCAGCTCGAGGAGCCCCGCTCCGTCGCAGCTCGCCGCGGCCTCGACTTCGACCGCGTCGCTCCGGCTCGCCTCGTGCGTGCCGAGGCGAAGGCGCTGGCCGACGCTGCAGCCAAGGCAAAGGCAGGTGCGTAATGGCTGCCAAGAAGAAGAGCCTGCAGATTACGCAGACGAAGTCCGTTATCAGTGAGAAGCAGAACCAGCGTGACACGCTGCGCAGCCTGGGTCTCCGCAAGATCGGCCAGACGGTCGTTCGCGAGGACACCCCGATCAACCGCGGCTACGTGCGCGCTGTTGCTCACCTGGTGAAGGTTGAGGAGATCGACGCATGAGCGAGAACAACGAAGAGCGCGGCGACGTGCTGAAGGCGCACCACCTGCGCCCAGCACCGGGCGCGAAGAAGGCTAAGACCCGCGTGGGTCGCGGTGAGGGCTCGAAGGGTAAGACCGCAGGCCGCGGCACCAAGGGTTCGAAGGCGCGCTACCAGGTCAAGGCTGGCTTCGAGGGTGGGCAGATGCCGCTGCACATGCGCACCCCCAAGCTGCGCGGGTTCAAGAACCCGTTCCGCACCGAGTACCAGGTCGTGAACGTTGCCAAGCTGGCAGAGCTCTACCCGAAGGGTGGAGAGGTCACGATCGAAGATCTCGTAGCAAAGGGCGCAGTGCGCAAGAACCAGCCCGTCAAGGTGCTGGGCGACGGCGACCTGAGCGTCAAGCTCGTTGTTTCGGTCGACAAGGTGTCGGCTGCGGCTGAGCAGAAGATTGTCGCCGCAGGCGGCGAAATCAAGTAACGCCTGAGTTTTTCAGGCTGGGGGCCGGGCACGATCCTTTTCGTCAAGAAAGGATCGGCTCGGCCCCTGCTTTTTCACTCCGGTTACGCAGTGTAAGCTGGAGCCTTGGTGTTCGCTTTTCCGAGCACACCTACGAATTTTTGCAGGAGGCAGGCCCTTGTTCAGCGCCATCGGACGGATCTTTAAGACGCCCGACCTGCGACGGAAGATTGTCTTCACGCTCGCGATCGTGTCATTGTTCCGGCTGGGTTCATTCATTCCCGCACCATTCGTCAACTTTGACAACGTGCAGGCCTGTCTCGTAGCGAACCAGTCGTCGACCACCGGCATCTACGAGATGATCAACATGTTCAGCGGCGGCGCGCTGCTGCAGCTGTCGATCTTCTCGCTCGGCATCATGCCCTACATCACCGCGTCGATCATCACGCAGCTCTTGCGCGTCGTGATTCCCCACTTCGAGACCCTGCACAAAGAGGGTCAGGCTGGCCAGGCAAAGCTGACCCAGTACACGCGCTACCTCACGATCGCACTTGCAGTGCTGCAGTCGACCGTGCTCATCACCGTTGCGCGTTCAGGCGCGCTCTTCGGCACCTCGGCTAACCAGGCCTGCCAGAACCTCGTGTCGCAAGAGTGGTGGGCGATCATCATCATGATCCTCACGCTCACCGCGGGCACCGGCCTCATCATGTGGTTCGGTGAGCTCATCACCGAGCGCGGTGTCGGCAACGGCATGTCACTGCTCATCTTCACCTCGATTGCCGCACAGTTCCCGAACGCACTCTGGACGATCAAGCAGTCGAAGGGCTGGGAGGTCTTCTTCTTCGTCATCGGGATCGGCCTCGTCGTCGTGGCTGCGGTCGTGTTTGTCGAGCAGTCGCAGCGCCGCATTCCGGTGCAGTACGCGAAGCGCGTGGTCGGCCGCCGCACTTACGGCGGTAGCAGCACTTACATTCCGATCAAGGTCAACATGGCCGGTGTGATCCCGGTTATCTTCGCCTCGGCGATCCTCTACCTGCCGATGCTGATCGCTCAGTTCAACCAGCCGGCGGTCGGTGAAGACCCGAAGCCGTGGGTGGTCTGGATTTCGAACAACCTCGTGCAGGGTGACCAGCCGCTCTACATGGCCGTGTTCTTCCTGCTGTGCATCGGCTTCACCTTCTTTTACGTGCAGATCACCTTCAATCCTGAAGAGGTCGCAGACAACATGAAGAAGTACGGCGGCTTCGTGCCCGGCATTCGCGCCGGCCGCCCGACTGCCGAATACCTCAACTACGTGCTGAACCGCATCACGAGTGCCGGTTCGCTTTACCTCGGTCTCATCGCACTGCTGCCGCTGATTGCGCTGGCATTCTTCGGTGCGAACCAGAACTTCCCGTTCGGCGGGGCTTCGATCCTCATCATCGTGGGTGTCGGCCTCGAGACCGTCAAGCAAATCGACGCGCAGCTGCAGCAGCGTCACTACGAAGGGCTTCTTAAGTGAGCGAAACCACGCAGACCAGACTTCTGATCATCGGCCCCCCGGGTGCCGGCAAGGGAACTCAGGCCGCGAGGATCGCAGAGCGTTACGACGTTCCCGCGATCTCGACCGGCGATATCTTCCGCGCTAACATCCAGGGCGGCACCGAGCTGGGCCAGCAGGTGCAGGCCATCATTAAGGCGGGCGAGCTGGTTCCCGACTCGCTGACCAACGAGATCGTGCGCGACCGTCTGCACCAGGACGACGCGAGCCGTGGCTTCTTGCTCGACGGCTACCCGCGCAATGTCGAGCAGGTGCACGCCCTTGACGGCATGCTCGAGGGCGACGCGCTCGACGCGGTCGTGCTGCTGCTCGCCGACACCGACGAGGTCGTTGCGCGACTGCTCAAGCGCGCAGAGATCGAGGGTCGCGAAGACGACACCGAAGAAGTGATTCGTCATCGCCAAGACATCTACGCAGAGCAAACCGCACCGCTGATCGACCTCTTCACCGAGCGAGGCATTCTGGTGTCGGTCGATGGCCTCGGCGCAATCGACGAGGTTGCGGGTCGCATCGCTTCGGCGCTCGACGCCAAGCTCGGCAAGTAACCTATAAAGCATCAGGGAGTACCAGGTGGGTCGCGGACTGCTGCGTCGTTCAATCTATAAGTCGCCCGCGCAGTTGCGTCTCATGGAGGCGCCAGGCAAGGCGACCGCAGCTGCCCTTGCGGTAATGGCGGGGGCCGTGCGCCCCGGTATCACCCCACTTGAGCTCGACGCGCTCGCAGAGCGGGCGATCCGCGATGCCGGCGGCGAACCGAACTTCATGATGGAGCCCGGCTACCGCCACACCATCTGCGCGAACGTCAACGAGCACGTGGTGCACGCGATTCCTACTGATCGCCCGCTCGAGCCTGGCGACATCGTCTCGCTCGACGCCGGCGCCGCAGTCAAGGGTTGGCATGGAGATGCTGCGATCACGGTGACGCTGCCTGACCCGGCGCGGCCAGATCGCACCGCAGAGATTGAGCGTCTCAGCTATGTCACCGAACAGGCGATGTGGCGCGGGATCGCCCAGCTCGCGAAGGCGAAGTACCTTAATGAGGTCGGGGCTGCCGTCGCCGCCTACGTGCACGCCGAGAGCGACTACGGTGTGCTCGAGGACTACATCGGTCACGGCATCGGGCGCAGCATGCACGAGGATCCGCAGGTGTTCAACGTGCCGACCCCGCGAAAGGGCCCTGAAGTAAAGCCGGGCCTCGTGGTGGCGATCGAGCCGATCATTTCGGCGGGAACGATCGACACGGTGATTCAAGACGACGACTGGACGGTCACGATCGCCGACGGCTCGTTGAGCGCCCAGTGGGAGCACTCGGTCGCGGTGCACTCGGGTGGTATTTGGGTGTTGACCGCCCCAGACGGGGGAGCCGCAGGGCTCGCTCCGCTCGGAGTGACTCCCGTTCCGATTCCCTAGCGTTTGCTCGGACCGAGTGGATTTTCGCCACTGATCGGCATGACGGCCCTGGCGGGTGCTCTTTGGGCGGTGGAGCGCGCGCGTGCCGCGGTGCTCAAGAGGCGTCGGGTGTTCGGGGAATCGGAGTGAACGCCGAGTCCAGGGGGTCGGGTGCCGTGGCAGGAGTCGTCCAGGTCTCAGTGGGTAGGGCCTCGATCGCGGCCTGACTCTTCTTCCGCTTGCTAGTGACCGCACGTTTCGCGCCGCGCGCGACGGCACCCACCCCGGCGCCGACGGTTGCGCCGGCGGTGCGAACCCCGCCGAGCACGCGGTGCTCGATCCTTTTCGCACCTTCTTTTGGAGTCAACTCAGCGGTGAACGTCAGCGGGGCGATGTCGAACGCGCGTCGCGATGACGCGACCACCCGGCGGCCAAGAAGATGGTTGCCTGTGCCGCCGATCGCGGCGCCGATGCCGAACGGCATTGCTTTGCCGAGCAATGAGGCGCCGCCGGCCGCGCCGAAGTGGCGAAGAAAGACCGCCTGAAGTCGGTCGAGCACTGGGCCGACGGCGTTGCGGGGCAGCGTCTTCGTGATGACCTCACCCCAAAAGGCTGAGCGGCCTGGGCCACGGCCCGTGGCCTGCTGGGTGAACTGCCCGAGCAGCTGAGCGCCCTCTTGGCCGAGCATGAGCGTCATCACGAGCAGCCTCGCTCGATCCGGGTTCTCGACGTGAATGCCGTGCACCTCGGCAACAGACTGCGCGAAGAGCGCCGTGGTTTCGAGAAAGCCGACGGTTTCGACGCCCGAGAGCGCGAGCGCCGCTGGGGTGCTGACTGCTGGGATGACTGCAGCTGCGCCCACCGCTGCGCCGCCACCGGTGACGGCGAGAAGGTAGCGCCGCTCAAGAATGCGTACGAGCTGCGCTGGAGTTGCCTCGGGGTGCCTCAGGCGCACACTGCGAATATGCGCCAGCACGACCGGGCGCTGCACTGCCAATGCCTTGTCGAGCGCGCGCACGAAGGCTGAGTTGTGCGTCACTGTCGGGGGCAGCTCGCCCGCGGAAGGTTGGGGCGCGTTCGACTCTACGATCACGTATTGCGGTGATTGTGTCATGGGGGTGATTCTAGGTCTGGCGGCTGTGTGCACCCGGAATGTTTCGGGGCTTACCCCTTGATCTTGGACACGTAAGTTCCAGCATTCCTGTTGGAAGAGAGCGAGAATCTAAGAGATGGCAAAGAACTGGAGTCCGGCACCTTTCTTGCTGGCTACGGTGCCGCTCAGGCGGTGCCGGGGCCGTTGTTCACGTTCGCCGCGTTCCTCGGTGCGGTCACCACGAGCGGCCCAGGCGGGATGGCAGGAGCGTCGAT
>Ga0209369_1000188_pt1 | contig 129585 bp, 127 predicted proteins | sample EBPBio142010_DNA_FD_185865 | JGI IMG/M metagenome (GOLD analysis project Ga0209369, IMG submission 185865) | Wastewater treatment Type I Accumulibacter community from EBPR Bioreactor in Madison, WI, USA - Reactor 1_10/4/2010_ DNA (SPAdes)... | ecosystem: Engineered > Bioreactor > EBPR >...
TTGTTTACGTTCCGAAGGGCGTTCGCTGCCCGATGGAACTTTCGACCTATTTCCGCATCAACGAAAAGAACACCGGCCAATTCGAACGTACGCTCATCATCGCTGATGAAGGCGCGTATGTTTCCTATCTGGAAGGTTGCACCGCACCGCAGCGCGATGAAAATCAGCTGCACGCAGCTGTCGTTGAGCTGATTGCGATGGAAAACGCCGAAATCAAATATTCGACGGTCCAGAACTGGTTCCCTGGCGACAAGGACGGCAAGGGCGGCATCTACAACTTCGTTACGAAGCGTGGCGATTGCCGTGGCGATAATTCCAAGATTTCGTGGACGCAGGTTGAAACCGGCTCTGCGATCACGTGGAAATACCCGTCCTGCATTCTGCGTGGCGATAATTCGCGCGGCGAGTTCTATTCAATCGCTGTTTCGAATGGCCATCAGCAGATCGACTCGGGCACCAAGATGCTGCACCTCGGCAAGAACACGTCGAGCCGCATCATTTCAAAGGGTATTTCGGCCGGTAAGTCGAACAACACCTATCGCGGACAGGTTTCCGCCCATCGCAAGGCTGAAAACGCCCGCAACTTCACCCAGTGCGACTCGCTCCTGATCGGTAACGATTGTGGCGCGCATACGGTGCCGTATATCGAGGCGAAAAACGCCACGGCGCAGTTCGAACACGAGGCAACCACCTCCAAGATTTCGGAAGACCAGCTGTTCTATGTGATGCAGCGCGGCATTCCGGAAGAGGAGGCAATCGCTCTCATCGTCAATGGCTTCGTGAAGGAAGTCATTCAGGAACTGCCGATGGAATTCGCCGTCGAAGCCCAGAAGCTTATCGGCATCTCGCTTGAAGGTAGTGTCGGCTAACCGATCGCCTCTTTCCCAGTGATTTTTCTGGCCAGCCTTTTCCTGGCATTAGAACAAGGTTTACATTCATGCTTGAGATCAAGAACCTCCATGCAAAGATCGCCGACACGGATACCGAGATCATCCGTGGCCTGAACCTCACCGTGAACAAGGGTGAAGTTGCTGCGATCATGGGTCCGAACGGTTCGGGCAAGTCCACGCTTTCCTATATCCTCGCCGGTCGCGAAGACTATGAAGTGACGGAAGGCGACATTCTCTACAACGGCGAGTCGATCCTCGAACTCGATCCCGCTGAACGCGCCGCCAAGGGCATCTTCCTCGCATTCCAGTATCCGATGGAAATTCCGGGCGTTGCCACGATGGAATTCCTGAAGGTTGCGATGAACAGCCAGCGCAAGGCGCGTGGCGAACCGGAACTGAAGATCCCGGAATTCATCAAGCGCGTGAAGGACGCTGCTGGCAAGCTCAGCATCGACATGGACATGCTGAAGCGTCCGCTTAATGTCGGCTTTTCTGGCGGCGAGAAGAAGCGTGCTGAAATTCTTCAGATGCAGCTTCTGGAGCCGAGCCTCTGCGTCCTCGACGAAACCGACTCCGGCCTCGACATCGACGCGCTGAAGATCGTTTCGGAAGGCGTGAATGCCCTGCGTTCGCCGGACCGCGCCGTGATCGTCATCACGCACTATCAGCGTCTGCTCGAACATATCATTCCGGATAGCGTGCACGTGCTTTACAAGGGCCAGGTCATCAAGTCTGGTGACAAGAACCTTGCGCTGCACCTTGAAGAAAATGGTTATGCCGACGTAATCGGCGAAGCTGCCTGAGGAGGGATGGATCATGAATATCCAGACCGCCCCGGCTACCAAACCGCGAACGCCCGCTGAAAGCGCGCTGATCGACAGTTTTGCCGACCGCATGGGCGACCTGCCGGGCAATGGCGATGTTGTCGTTGCACGTGATGCGGCGCTTGAAACTCTCAAGGAGAACGGCATTCCGTCCCGCCGCGTCGAAAGCTGGCATTACACGGATTTCCGTACGCTTCTGAAGGGCGTGGCGCCATTCGATGCCGCTGCCGGAACACAGGCATTGCCTGCGCTCATCGCCGGTTCGTCCATCGCTGCCACAAGCAATGGCGTGGCTCTTGCCGCGAAAGCGCCTGAAGGTGTGTCGCTGACCCCGGTTCGCGAGGCGTTGGCCGACGGCTCGCTCGTCACCCAGCTTCGGTCGCGCGGCTTCGACGATACGATCGGCCAGATCAACGCTGCCTATGTCAGCGATGGCTGGATGGTTTCCATCGCCGATGACACCGAACTGGAAGCGCCATTGGAGCTTCAGAACATCCAGAAGGCCGGACAGGGACACACTCGTTTTCCTGTCCGCATCGGTGCAAATGTCAAGGGCACCATCGTGGAACGCCAGAACGGCGGCGAAGGCGATGCCTTCTCCACCTCTGTCAACCATGTGACCGTTGGCGACGGCGCTGAAATTCTCTGGATCATCCTGCGTGATTTCGGTCAGGCAACGCAGCTTTCGCAGTTCAATGCGACGATTGGCAAGGGCTCCAAGCTCACGCTCTATATCGTCAATGCGGGCGGCAAGCTGGTTCGTCAGGAAGTGCACGTCAATGTGACGGGTGAGGATTCCGACTTCGAGCTTCGCGGTCTCAATCTTCTGGCTGACGACACGCACACCGATGTCACCATGACGGTCGGCCATCTGGTGGAAAACACGCGTTCGACCCAGATCATTCGCAACGTGGTCAAGGACCGTGCGCGTGGCGTTTTCCAGGGCATGATCCGCGTTGCACAGATCGCCCAGAAGACCGATGCCCGCATGGCCTGCAACACGCTGCTGCTTTCGGATGAAGGCGAGTTCGATGCCAAGCCTGAACTCGAAATCTTTGCCGATGACGTGGCGTGTGGCCATGGTGCGACGGTTGCCGAATTGTCGAGGGACTATCTGTTTTATCTGATGGCACGCGGCATACCCGAAAACGAGGCACGTGGCCTGCTGATCAAGGCGTTCATCGCCGAGATTATCGAAGAGCTGGAAGACGAAACGCTGGTTGAGGCACTGGAAGAAGTGCTGTCCAACTGGCTCGCCACCCACGCCTGATTGATTGAGGCAGAGTGTGCAGATGCACGCTCTGCCTTTTCCTGCCGAAACGGCAAGAGGAACGATCATGGACCAGAAGAATCCGCTTGTAGCGCGCTATGACGTCGAGGCGATCCGTCGCGACTTTCCGATCCTTTCGAGAGAAGTGCACGGCAAGCCGCTGATCTATCTCGACAATGGCGCATCGGCGCAAAAGCCTCAGAGCGTCATCGACGCTGTAACGCACGCCTATTCCAACGAATATGCCAATGTTCATCGCGGCCTGCATTTTTTGTCAAATGCGGCAACGGATGCCTATGAAAAGTCGCGTGAGACGGTACGGCGCTTTCTGAACGCCGGTTCTGTGGACGAAATTGTCTTTACGAAGAACGCGACCGAAGCGATCAACACGGTCGCCTATGGTTATGGCATGCCGAATATCGGCGAAGGCGATGAAATCCTTCTGTCGATCATGGAGCATCACTCCAATATTGTGCCATGGCATTTCATTCGTGAAAGACAGGGCGCAAAGCTGGTCTTCACGCCGGTGGACGATGAAGGCATCTTCCATATCGAGGAATTCGAAAAGCGTCTGACGGAGCGAACCAAGCTTGTCGCAATCACGCATATGTCGAATGCGCTTGGAACGGTGACGCCGATCAAGAAGATCGTCGAGCTTGCCCATGCGCGTGGTATTCCGGTTCTGGTCGATGGCAGCCAGGGCGCTGTGCACCTGCCTGTCGACGTGCAGGATCTCGGCTGCGACTGGTATGTCTTTACCGGCCACAAGGTTTACGGACCATCTGGCATAGGCGTCCTTTATGGCCGTTCGGAAATGCTTGAGAAGATGCGTCCTTTCCAGGGCGGCGGCGAAATGATTGAGGAAGTGACGGAAGAAAACGTCACCTATAACCATCCGCCCCATCGTTTTGAAGCGGGTACGCCGCCTATCGTTCAGGCCATCGGTCTTGGCGCCGCGCTTGAATATATGGAGAAGATCGGTCGTCATGCGATCCTCGCCCATGAGGAAGACCTGCGCGATTATGCTCACGAGCAGCTCGGCCGGATCAACTCATTGCGCATTTTCGGCAATGCGCCGGACAAGGGAGCCATCATCTCGTTTGCGCTGGAGGGAATTCATGCGCACGACGTTTCGATGGTGATCGATCGGGCAGGGGTTGCGGTCCGTGCCGGAACACATTGCGCGCAGCCGCTCTTGAAACGCTTCGGCGTTACCTCTACATGCCGTGCATCCTTCGCCCTGTATAATACCCGTGCTGAAGTGGATGCATTGGCGGAAGCCTTGGAAAAGGCAAGGAAGTTTTTCGGATGACCGATATGGAACAGAAAGTTCAGGACAAAGCCGATACCGCGCCTGTCGAGGGTGGAGAAAAAGCCGAAGGCAATTCGGTGTTTTCCGCTTCTGCCATCCCGCAGGAAGACCTCCTGCGTATGACGGACGACATCATCGCGGCCTTGAAGACGGTTTATGATCCCGAGATTCCAGCCGACATCTACGAACTCGGTCTCGTCTACAAGATCGATATCGAAGATGATCGCACCGTGAAAATCGAAATGACTCTAACTGCTCCCGGCTGCCCTGTGGCAGGCGAGATGCCGGGCTGGGTTGAGAACGCAGTCAGCGCCGTTGAGGGTGTTTCCATGGTGGAAGTCACGATGACATTCGATCCACCTTGGACGCCGGACCGTATGTCCGAAGAGGCCCAGGTGGCTGTCGGCTGGTACTGAAATCTGATCGAAGCAAACAAAATGCGGCTCTTGAGCCGCATTTTTATTTCGTGGACACCTAGACGAAAATTTTATCATTCATCTTCCATTCAATCGCCAGCGCCTATTTTCAATGAGGCGGGAGTGCTGACTATGGAGGATGTAACGATGTCAGTCAGAAGCAGCCTAACTGCTCTTCTTGTTTTCGGTGGTATCATGTCTTTTTCGGCGCCGTCATTCGCTTTGCCAATGCCACAACCCACGAATACGCATGATGCCGGTAGTCTTGCGGAGCAGGTCGGGTGGCGGTGTGGGCCTGGCTGGCACATGAATCGCTATGGACGCTGTGTTCCCAATCGGGCCAGAGCACGTTGCGCCCGTGGCTGGCACTTGAACAGAAATGGCGTTTGTGTGCGAAACCGCCCTGTCCATAAGGTCTGCGCTCGCGGATATCATCTGACACCGCGTGGCTATTGCGTACGCAACTGGTAGTGTGCGTTTTCCTCCCGAAATCGCGACACGACTTCGGGAGGAGAGCCCGGTGGATCAAGACGGATCAAATTGCGCCCGACAGCACGGTAACGTTGGACTAGCGCACTTCAAGCACTTCTCCGGTGCGACGATCAATAACTACACGCATATCGTTGTCTCGACGGTCTATTCCTCGGACAATATACGCGCCTCTGCGTCGTGAAACGCTTTCGACTTCATCCATTCCCTCGCTACGTGCAATCCTCGCAGCCCGGCGTTCACTGATTTCATCCCGTTCTGAACGACGATCAGGAATAACCCGGCGGTCGCTGTCCGGGTTGACTTGAATACCATTAGGACCGATCTCAATACTTTGGGCCTGTGCGGGAACGGCTGAAACAAAAGCCGACATAATCACCATCGCCGCTGCCATTGCCGAAAATTTGTACATGGCACCTATCCATTGTTAGTTTTGCACCCGCCGTCGAAATGAACGAATTGGATCGATGCCGGTTCCCGTTCCGGCGGTCAACTCTCCTAACACGCTGAACATCCTGTGATTATGCCCATGTCGATCCGACCGACGGTCAAAACGATCTAGTATTTATAGGAAGACATTATCGTGATGCGGGCGCTGATCCCAATTGGCCAACAAACAGATTGTCGGGCCAAATCTGTGTGATTCCTTGGCCCGTTATGCTTAGGAGGCTTTTAGTCCTGTGGCTTTCACAGCCAAGGGGGTAGGCACCGCGCACGGTTTCGAAATTTGATGAAAGACGATTGCGGGTCTATAACCCGATTGCTGCTAATGTTGCTCCAACGCAAGAACCGTTAGTTATGGAGGTTCTGTCCATTACTCTCCGGGGGCAGAGGCCGAGGCTGATCACGATCAGGTCAACGCGGCAATGACAGAGTAGTCTTTCCGCACGCGATAAATCTGCCCGGACGCCAATAACCCTCTTCCGATCACGAACTCTGGTCTGGTTCAGGTGGGAACTGATCTATTTGGTGAATATCGAGCCTACTAATTGTTAGTCGCGAAGTAGGTTTGAAAAAAACCCCGCAAAGAACGATGATGTGGATACTCACCCGTGATAGTTATGGTTGTGATTTCTCTAAAAGTGTCACTGCATCAATTCGTGGTTGTGTTACCGCGGTCGGGGGCCAAGGGGTAATTTGGGTATCAATCAGCCTAAATCCTGCACGGTTTGCAAAGTGTCGCATCAACTTTTCAGAGAAAAAATTGCGCCAATGCGGTTCATCTTCATATGTCCCTTCGGGAAAATCTTCACAATTCGAGTAGTGCAAAAGAGCCCGTCCTCCAGGGCGCATAATGCGTGCAATTTCACTTAAGTATCCAATCACGTCGCTGGCTTCAAAGTGAACCATAGCGTCGTAACAAAATAGGGCGGTGACGGTTTCTGTTTTTATTTCGCGAAGGTCTACACCGTTGTTTACAGAGTAAAAGACATTAGAGTTCTGGGAAAACCGTTTGCGGCAAACATCAATGTTTTCCTTATTAATATCAATGACAGTAATGCGTCCGGCCCTGTTCACTATCTGTGCGGTATGGCGCCCGTGTCCGCAAGCCAACTCGACCACGTTTGTCAAGTCTAGTTGATCAAACATTCTCCTAAACAGACTGTCGGTGTTCCAAAAAATGCCGAGGTGATTTGGGTTGTCCACGCCTGCATAATATGGGGTGTCTATATGAACTTTTCCAAGTTTCTCTACGAATTGACTGTACAATCATTCGGATAACTGCAACCACAAGTAGATAAATTCTTGAATTTGCTGCTGTTCTTCATGTGAGACGCTTATCGCCGAGTTAACAGAGGCTACTATTCCAGCCTCGTGTATATCTGTGGCCGGCAGCCATGCATGCAATTGCGATTTGATTCGACAGGAACTGCGACCTTCCAGCAATGGCTTTTATCGCAGCTCGCGTGTCGCCCTGGTAGTACGAGAGTGCCAGGGCGATTTCGTTTTGCAGGTCATGCGCAACTGCATTCATTGCTCGGCTCCAGCGAAGCAGACACATAAGCCACCAAGCATGCCTGTGAGTTTATCGGGTTGCCCTCAGATGTTCCTATTACGTTCACGGTGAGAATGGAGAGTCAACAGACTTTCGAAATGGTGTTGAATCGCTCACGTCTAGATGTGCAAGTTCAGGCTGAAAAGGTGAGGGAAAAGAAATGGGATTGTTAAATGGAATCAATGCCCCATTTGGGCCTACAGATGAGGGGATTATGTAAGTGAAACGACGCAATAAGCGATTGTTATAACTCATAAATTATCCCCAAAATGTGAGGATATTTGGTGCCCCCAGAGAGACTCGAACTCCCGACCCCCTGATTACAAATCAGGTGCTCTACCAACTGAGCTATAAGGGCACTTGCGCCCGATTAGCACAAATGCAGCGCGTGTAAAACGAAAATTCATCGCTAGCAGGTCATGGCAACCGGGTTTTTCATGTGATAGCCAATAGCGGGTTGGGGAAACAGTGGCAAACTTGTCAGAGTTGGCCAGATTCGGGACTGTAAATATGGAAGATAAATCGCTCGCGCTGCATTTTCTGTCGTCGGGAACCGAAGAATCACTTGTCGCCCAAAAAGAACTCGTTGCCCGCTACGGTCATGTGGCTGCTGAAGATGCCGATATCATCGTTGCACTTGGCGGCGATGGAACCATGCTTCAGGCGCTTCGCGATTTCATGAACAGCGGTACGCCGATCTATGGCATGAATCGCGGCTCTGTCGGCTTCCTGATGAACGAGTTCAGCGTGGATGACCTGCCGGAGCGCATTCTGGCCGCGCAGATGGAAACCATTCGCCCGCTTGTCATGGTCGCCGAAACAGAATCCGGCCAATCATTCGAGGCTTTGGCGATCAACGAAGTTTCCCTTTTTCGTCAGTCCTATCAGGCTGCGAAGGTTCGGATAACGATTGACGGCAAGGTGCGTCTGGACGAACTCGTCTGCGATGGTGTGATGGTCGCGACGCCTGCAGGTTCCACCGCCTACAATCTTTCAGCACAAGGCCCCATTCTTCCGCTTGAAGCGCCGCTTCTGGCGCTCACCCCGGTGAGTCCCTTCCGTCCGCGCCGTTGGGGTGGGGCGCTATTGCCGAAGCACGTAACCGTTCGCATGGATTTGTTGGAAACCGAAAAACGCCCGGTCAATGCGGTCGCGGACAATAATGAGGTCAAATCGGTCAGGGCTGTTACCGTGCGGGAAGCACCGAACAGCCAGGTGGCCATCCTCTTTGATCGAAATCATTCCTGGGACGAGCGCATCCTGACAGAACAGTTCAGGCATTAGTTTCAGCGTATAAGTGGCGCGTAATTCAGCTACGCAAATGCTCTTTGGCTTTTGATAATTTGAGTAAATTTGTTCAAGTTCCGCATTGATTTCGATTGTCGCAACACAATTGAAGCAATTTGATATCTTTCGATGGTATTTTGGTTGACTTTTGCACGCTGTGGACGTACGCGATGCTGCAAGAAAACGCATATTGCGTTGCAGACGCCTTATTCTGCCTTCGTTCCTGCGCCCGATGACGCGGCTGCAATGACAGGATGGGTGGAAATCATTTCCAAACCAAGAGAGCTGCGCCTCCATTGACGACATTTGCCGAACTCGGTCTTTCCCCGAAAGTGCTCGCTGCTGTAGAAGCGGCGGGATATTCTGCGCCCACACCCATTCAGGCAGGAGCCATTCCTCCAGCCCTTGAACGCAAGGACGTTCTCGGTATCGCGCAGACGGGAACCGGAAAGACCGCGTCTTTCGTGCTTCCGATGCTCACGCTTCTGGAAAAGGGTCGGGCGCGGGCGCGCATGCCGCGTACGCTCATTCTGGAGCCGACCCGCGAACTCGCAGCGCAGGTCGAGGAGAACTTCACCAAATACGGCGTCAATCATCGGCTGAACGTGGCCCTTCTGATTGGCGGCGTGTCGTTCGATGAACAGGAGCGCAAGCTGGAACGCGGTGCCGATGTTCTCATCGCGACACCCGGTCGCCTGCTCGATCATTTCGAGCGTGGCAAGCTGCTCCTGACCGGTGTTGAAATTCTCGTCATCGACGAAGCAGACCGTATGCTCGATATGGGCTTCATCCCGGACATCGAACGCATCTGCAAGCTCATTCCGTTTACGCGTCAGACCCTGTTCTTCTCGGCCACCATGCCGCCGGAAATCACCAAGCTGACCGAACAGTTCCTGCATTCGCCAACGCGCGTTGAAGTTGCAAAGGCTTCGTCTACGGCCAAAACCGTGACCCAACGCCTGGTGAAATCCAGCAAGAAGGATTGGGACAAGCGCGCGGTTCTGCGCGATCTCGTCCGTGCGGAAGGCGATACGCTCAAGAACGCGATCATCTTCTGTAATCGCAAGAAAGACGTATCCGAACTGTTCCGCTCGCTGACACGACACGAGTTCAACGCTGGTGCCTTGCATGGCGATATGGATCAGCGCGCGCGCATGACCATGTTGGCGAACTTCAAGGAAGGCAAACTGCAGCTGCTGGTGGCTTCCGATGTTGCCGCGCGCGGTCTCGACATTCCCGATGTGAGCCACGTTTTCAATTTCGACGTTCCGATTCACTCGGAAGACTATGTTCACCGCATCGGCCGCACCGGTCGCGCGGGGCGTTCTGGCAAGGCATTCACCATTGTGACGCCTTCCGATACAAAATATCTTGCAGCCATCGAAAACATGATCGGCGAGAAGATCGAATGGCTCGATGGTGATCTGTCCACCCTGCCAGCCTCTGATGAGGCAGACGATCCGCGCAAGAGCAAGAATGCACGCGGCAAAGGCAAGGATGCCAAGGGCAAGGACAAGCCGAAAGACAAGGCAAAGGCGAAGCCTGCCGAAGTTCTCGATCTTGCCGAACAGCCGCAACCAGTCATCGAAGCCAGTGAGCGCCGTGATGCGATCCGCGCTTCCAATGACGAACGCCGCGGCAAGCCGCAGCACGAACAGAAACGCCGTCGCGATCGTGACGATGACGGCCCGACGCCTGTTGGTTTCGGCAGCGACATTCCGGCCTTCATGCTGATTCCGACCGGAATCTGACCGAAGCAGTAAAGAAATGAATCAATCGGCTGCGAGGCTAGCGCTTCGCAGCCGATTTCTTTTTGGACCTGGTTTTTTCGCTTCGTAGCGCTGCATCATAGGCAAGGCGCGCCCAATGCGTCATCACTTCCGGATCGTCGAAAGCTTCACTTGGCACGCTCCAGTAAGGCATGGCGATTGGATCACCGCCCTTGCGACCTTCATAGGTCCATTGGGTGGCGCCTGCGTCAATGAAATCCGGGATGGTTACTTCGTCAGCCTTGAAGAGCAACTCGTCGCGAACGACGAGTGCAAAGATCAGGCCCTGATGATAAATGCCCTTGCCGCCAAACATGCGGCGGATGCTGATGGGGCCGAAGTCCTGCAACAGATCGCGAAGAGCTTCGTCATCCATTAGCTGACGGACCTTGTCTTGAGTTAGGCTGCGCCCTGCATCTGGCGGAGGCTTTCCGGGGAGGCCGCTTTGATTTCGACGGATTCGCCGCAGCCGCAAGCTGATGTCTGGTTCGGGTTGTTGAAGACAAAACCCGTCCGCAGCGTCGTTACTTCAAAATCCATCTGGGTGCCGAGCAGGAAAAGAACGGCTTCAGGCGCGATGAAGACTCTCGCGTCATCTTTCTCGATCACATCGTCGCCTGCCTTGGCTTCCGTGACGAGATCGATGGTGTATTCCATTCCGGCACAGCCGCCTTTTTTCACACCCACCCGGATACCAAGAGCGCCGTCCCGCGATGCGATGATCTCGCGAACGCGATCAGCTGCCTTGTCAGTTAGCGTCATGACTGCGAAACGGCCCATTTTCTCTCTTCCGGTATCGTGCTGGCATATGGACGGAGAATCGTCCAATCATGTCGCAACAGGCTGAGTTTCCTCTGCGCCTGCCACGTTTTCACTATAGTTAGTGTTGTAACATCATTACTGCAATACACCAAATCGGGAGCGCCCTCGACGCGTTCCGCAAAAACTTTGCTAGAAAGAGGAGAAGCGAATGTCGAATGACCGGATGAAACCTCTGATGCTGGCTGCTGTAATCGGCCTTCTGGGCACGGGGCTTGCAGGTATTTCGGCTGACAGCGCTTTTGCGCAAAATCCGCCGAAGGCTGCGCCCGAAGAAACGCCGAGAAACGTTCAGGAAAAGCATGACAACGCTTCCAAGCCTGTGGAGGAAACCAAGCCTTCCGAGCAGACGCAGGATGCTGCCGGAGGCGTGACAGTTCCGGATTATCGCGACGATCGCTCGACGCCACAGGCCCTGATCGAATCCTATTACAATGCGATCAATCGCAAGGAATATACCCGAGCCTACGGTTATTATTCCGAGGAAGGGCGTGAGCCGGATTTCAAGACCTTTGTAAAAGGCTATGAGAATACCAAGAGCGTGAAAGTCGCGCTGCGCAAGACTGATCCCGATCCAGGCGCCGGACAGATCTACTGGAGCCAGCCACTGGCCATCGAAGCCGAAACGGCGGATGGCAAGAAGGAAGTCTTTACAGGCTGCTACACGATTCACCTCACAAATCCGGCCATGCAGGAAGAGCCGCCGTTCAAGCCGATGCAGATCATGACAGGGTCTTTGACCAAGTCACCCCTTGAACTGGAAAAGAGCGTGCCGGAGACCTGCGAAGCGCCATAAGAAGAATGGCAGTATAGCCCTTGACCTTACCACGATGGGAAGCCCCATCTTATGTTCAGTCCTGAAAGGAGTGACTGAGTTGATGAAGTTTTCCATTCCCAAGATGAAGTGCGGCGGTTGCGCCGATAGCGTTACCGTCGCACTGCGCAAGCTCGATGCAATCGCACCAATTGAAATCGATCTCGGCAAGAAAGAGGTCGAATTCGGCGGCAAGGTTTCGCAGGATGCCGTTCTTTCCGCACTGGCTGAGGCCGGTTATCCGGCATCGAACGCTCAATAATGTGATTTGAGGGGCGCTTGTTTCAAAGTGCTGCGAACGGTAGAGCCCATCCCGAAAAGCGTAAAACGGTTTCGGGCAGGCTGTGTGTCAAAACGGGCGCCGAGATGCCGGGGCGCGGAAAGCTTTCCGGCATCTTCATATCCAGATGCCGACAACTGTAGTGGGTATCAGTGAGCATAAATGCCGCAAATGCTGTGTTTCATTGACTGGACCCCCGATTTTTGCCACATCAACGGCAAATCTCGTTTATGGTGCTCTTTGTGCGTCCAAAAGGATGCACGGCGCTCCAATGGCATGAAACATCGCATTCCGCGACAAGGAAGGGTTTAGGGCTATGGCAGCCGATTTCCAGGATCTTCGCACAAAGATGGTTGACAACCAGATCCGTACGACGGACGTAACCGATCTGGCGGTTATCGATGCTTTCCTGACCGTTCCGCGCGAGGCTTTTGTTCCCGCAGCCCGTCAGGTTCTCGCCTATATCGATGAAGACCAGCTTCTGGAAAGCGAAGGCAAGCAGCCTCGCTACCTTATGGAACCTTCGCCATTCGCCAAGCTCGTGCAGCTCGCCCGTATCAAGAACACCGACGTGGTTCTCGATGTCGGCTGCGGCACCGGATATTCGGCAGCCATCCTCTCCAAGCTTGCTGGCTCGGTGATCGGTCTGGAAAGTGATTCCGTATTGTCGGCTGCTGCGACTGCCCGTCTCGCTGAATTCGGCTATGACAATGTTGTGATCGTTTCAGGCGAACTGCAGGCAGGCTATCCGTCGGAAGCGCCTTACGATGTGATCGTCATTGAAGGCGCTGTCGATTTCGTTCCGGACGCACTTCTCAGCCAGTTGAAAGACGGCGGACGCCTCGTTGCCGTTGAAGGCCGGGGGAACGCCGGAGTTGCGCGGATTTACGTTAAAGAAAATGGTGTTGCATCGGGACGCGGTGTGTTCAACACTGCGGTTCGTCCACTGCCGGGATTCGAGCGCGTTCCGCAGTTCGAATTTTAATTTTAGTGGATGATACAATTCTGCAACGCTGCGGAATTTGTTTGTGCAAGCTCTGGCGGGGGCAATGGAAATAACCGAATTTAGAGGTTATTAGGATTTGCCCGAACCGATCGGTTCGATAGTTGGATTCGTTTGTTCTTAATATGAGGTACCCGGTGTTCAAAACGTGCAAAGGACTGGTAGCGGCCGCAGCATTGTTGTCTGGCACCATTTTAACGGGGCAGGCGGCGTTCTCGGAGACGTTAACCGGCGCTCTCGTGAAGGCCTACAAGAACAATGCTAACCTGAACTACTCCCGCGCAGGTGTCCGCGTCACGGATGAAGGCGTGGCCATTGCCAAGTCCGGTTATCGTCCGCAGATTACCGGTTCTTATAACGTAGGGCGTGGCAAGACACCTTCAAGTCAGGGTTATCGCACGACAGGCACGTTCGGCATCGAGCTGAACCAGATGCTGTTCGATGGGTTTCAAACCAAGAACAATGTCGCCGCCGCAGAAACACAGGTCTTCGCCCAGCGCGAAAATCTCCGCAACGAAGAGCAGAACAGACTCTATGAGGCGGTAACAGCCTATATGGATGTCTATCAGGCTCGCCAGATCGCTGTTCTGCGTGAACGCAACCTTGCAGCCCTGAACGAACAGGTTCGTGCGGCTCGCGCCCGTCTCGATGTGGGCGAAGGTACGCGTACCGACGTTGCGCAGGCAGATGCCAGCCGTTCGACTGCCGTAGCGGCGTTGAATTCCGCACGTGCGGATGTCAAGTCGGCAGAAGCAACCTATGTGCAGGTTATCGGCGTTCAGCCGGACAAGCTTGCGACCGCAGCCGCAGCCAAGAACCTGCCGAGCTCGCCAAATCAGGCTTTCTCCATTGCGACTGCCGGACACCCGGGCATTCTTGCGACCCAATATGCCGTTAATGCCGCTGGATATAACGTGAAGGCCAAGGAGGGCGCTCTGCTTCCGTCCGTCGGCCTTACGGCAAGCGCCAGCCACCTTGATACTTATTCCGGCGAGGGCGGCTCGCAGACCGATGGCAACTCGGCGTCCATCGGCGTCGGCGTCAGTATCCCAATCTATACCGGTGGCCGTAGTTCGGCTCAGGTTCGCCAGTCCAAGGAACAGCTCGGTCAGGCACGTATCGAAGTCGACGTCGTTCGCGATCAGGTTCGTCAGGCTATCGGCTCCGCATGGTCGCAGCTTGAAGCTGCCCGCGCATCGGTCAAGGCAAATCGTGACGGCATTTCCGCCGCACAGCTTGCTCTTGATGGCGTCATTGAAGAGCGCAAGGTTGGACAGCGCACGACGTTGGACGTCTTGAATTCGCAAAACGATCTGATCAATGCTCAGATCGCTCTGGTCGAATCCGAGCGTAACGTTATTGTCGCCAGCTATGCTCTTCTCAATGCGACCGGTCGCATGACTGCCAGCCAGATGGGCTTGCAGGTCGCTCAGTACAAGCCGGAAGAGCATTACGAAGCCGTCAAGGACAAGTGGTTTGGTCTGCGCACGCCGGACGGTCGGTGATTGCTTGCAAGCATAGTGAGAATTGAAAAGGCACCTTCGGGTGCCTTTTTGTTTGCTGCGATTCGATTTTGCAGCGCCCGCAATTCTTAACAAATCCATAAAGCTGTGAGTTTGATCCAGCTTGCCTTGGCCGGGGATTCTCAAACAGAGGATCGTCCGCTACCTTTAATCCATTGATTCTCTGTCTTTTGCAGACAATGTCGCAATACAGGAAAGCGGATAGTAGCCATGGCACAGACATCCAGCGCAGCACGTGAACCGTCGATGGAGGAGATTCTCGCTTCCATCCGCAGGATCATTGAAGATAGTGATGTCACTCGCCAGCCAGCGCCGGTGGCAACGGCCTCTCCGGCTCGTGGAGAGGTTGCGGAGTTCCGTCGTCCAGTCACCGAGCAGCCCGTTGCACAGCCGGAAAAGCCTGCAATGATGCGCAACGTATTCCAGGACGAACCGACATTGCGCGGCCCGATTGGCGAACCGGCGCAGGCAGCGCCAGAGCCTGAAATCGAAGCCGATGACGAGGATGAAGTTGTTCTCAATGCCGAGAATGACGATCATTCTCACGCCAAGGCCACTCAGTCTTTGGAACTGCCTGCAGAGGCGGACATATCTCTGGAAGAAATCGACCTTTCCGTTGAGGCGGAAATTGCCGAAGCAGTCGACGCCTTGCTCGAACCGGAACTCGATGCGGACATGGAGCAGGAACCTGCAGCTCTTGCCGAGCAGGAAACCTCGGTTCGGCCCGAGGCGGTAGCGCCAGTTACTGAGCCCGCTGCAAAGATGCAGCCTGCTGCTCATATGCTGTCGCAGATTGCCGAACGTCAGGTAGCTGCCGCATTTCAGGATTTGAACCATGTGGTTCGGGCCGAGCCACGCCGTTCGTTCGACGATATCGCTACGGAACTGTTACGTCCGATGCTGCAGGACTGGCTCGACAATAATCTGCCGACGCTTGTTGAGCGGCTTGTCCGGGAAGAAATCGAACGTGTGGTGCGTGGCGAGCGATAAACGGTATCAAGCCGATCCATTGAAATATTACCCGCCTGTGCAGCAGGCGGGTTTTCACTTTTAAAGTGACCAAAAGTGGCGCTGTCACTTTTAAAGTGATTTGTCTGCTGTTAGTTGCTATTGAGCCTTCAATCCATTCATCGCGCATAAAGACCGGATAATTCCATGCTTGAGAAGACCTATGACGCCGCGGCGATAGAGCCGAAAATTGCTGAACGCTGGGAAGAAGCGGGTGCATTCAAGGCGGGTGCAGGCGCGAAGCCGGGAGCCGATCCGTTCGCAGTGGTCATTCCTCCGCCGAACGTTACCGGATCGCTGCATATGGGCCACGCGCTCAACAACACGATCCAGGACATTATGGTTCGCTTCGAGCGTATGCGCGGCAAGAACGTGCTGTGGCAGCCCGGCATGGACCATGCGGGCATTGCAACGCAGATGGTTGTCGAACGGCAGCTGGCCGAACGGCAGGAGCCAAACCGCCATACCATGGGCCGCGAGAAGTTCATTGAGCGCGTCTGGCAGTGGAAGGCCGAATCCGGCGGCATGATTTCCAACCAGCTGCGCCGTCTTGGTGCCTCCTGCGACTGGTCACGCGAGCGCTTCACCATGGATGAAGGACTGTCGCGCGCGGTTCTGGAAGTTTTTGTCTCGCTCTACAAGCAAGGTCTCATCTATCGCGACAAGCGTCTGGTCAACTGGGACCCGAAGTTGCTGACGGCAATTTCCGACATCGAAGTCGAGTCGCGCGAAATGAAAGGTAATCTCTGGCATTTCCGTTACCCGCTTGAGAACGTTCCATTCGATCCAGAGAACCCGCATACCTACATCGTCGTTGCGACGACGCGCCCGGAAACCATGCTGGGCGATACCGGCGTTGCGGTTAATCCGAAGGACGAGCGTTACCACGCCCTGGTTGGCAACGATGTCGTGCTGCCGCTTGTCGGTCGCCATATCCCGATTGTTGCAGACGATTACGCTGATCCGGAAGCCGGTTCCGGCGCTGTCAAGATCACGCCCGCGCACGATTTCAACGATTTCGAAGTGGGCAAGCGGAATGAGCTGCGCGCTATCAACATTCTGACGACGAATGCGTCGATCACGATCAAGGACAATGTTGATTTCCTCGAAGGGCTGCAGCTGACACCGGAATTGAAGGCGCTGATCCACGAACTCGAAGGGCAGGACCGCTTCGCAGCCCGCAAGCGCATCGTCGAGCTGATGGACGAGCGCGGCTATCTGGAAAAGATCGAGGATCACACGCACGCCGTCCCACATGGTGATCGCGGCGGCGTTCCGATCGAGCCTTATCTGACTGACCAGTGGTATGTAAACGCTGGCGAACTGGCCAAGCCAGCAATGGCGGCGGTGCGCGAGGGCAAGACAAAGATCGTCCCGACGAATTGGGAAAAGACCTATTTTGACTGGATGGAAAACATTCAGCCATGGGCGGTTTCACGCCAGCTCTGGTGGGGACATCAGATACCGGCCTGGTACGGTCCGGATGGTCAGTATTTTGTCGAAAAGAGCGAAGAGGAAGCGAAAGCCGCCGCACGCGCTCACTATGGCGAAGACGTTGCACTTGAGCGCGATACTGACGTTCTCGATACGTGGTTCTCGTCGGCGCTTTGGCCGTTTTCGACGCTCGGCTGGCCCGACAAGACGCCGGAACTCGCAACCTATTATCCAACCAGTGTTCTGGTTACGGGTTTCGACATTCTGTTCTTCTGGGTTGCCCGCATGATGATGATGGGCCTCCATTTCATGGACGAAATCCCGTTCCATACGGTTTATCTGCATGCTCTCGTTCGTGACAAGCACGGCGCGAAGATGTCGAAGTCGAAAGGCAATGTCATCGATCCGCTCGAGCTGATGGATGAATACGGTGCTGATGCGCTGCGGTTCACTCTTGCCATCATGGCCGCTCAGGGCCGTGACGTTAAGCTCGACCCGGCGCGTATTGCCGGCTATCGCAATTTCGGCACCAAGCTCTGGAACGCAACGCGCTTTGCCCAGATGAATGGCGTGAAGCTTGATGCCGGTTTCAAGCCGGAAAACGCCAAGCTTGCCGTCAATCGCTGGATTCTGACGGAACTGACCAAGGCAACGCAAGCCGTGACGGAAGGCATCGACACCTACCGCTTCAATGAAGCTGCGGGTGCTGCCTATCGTTTCGTGTGGAACCAGTTCTGCGATTGGTATCTGGAGCTGCTGAAGCCGATTTTCATGGGTGACGATGAAGCTGCGAAGGCAGAAGCACAAGCCACGGCAGCCTATTGTCTGGATCAGGTTTATAAGCTTCTGCATCCGTTCATGCCTTTCATGACCGAAGAGCTTTGGACCCTGACTGCAGGTGAGGGACAGAAACGCGATACGGTACTGGCGCTTGCTGCCTGGCCGGAACTGTCGTTTGAGGACGAGGAAGCCGCGGCTGACATCAACTGGCTCGTTGATCTCGTCACCGGCATTCGTTCTGTCCGTGCGGAAATGAATGTGCCCGCCGGTGCGATTGCCCCGGTTGTCGTGCTGGATGCCAACGCGACAAGCGTAGAACGTTTCGCCCGTCACGATGCTGCCATCAAGCGCCTTGCCCGCGTGGAGAGTGTCTCGTTCGAGGCACAGGCCCCCAAGGGCTCAGCCCAGATGCTGCTTGGTGAGGCGACAATCTGCATCCCGCTAGGCAATCTGATTGACCTCAAGGCTGAAGCAGCACGTCTCGCCAAGGAAGCCGGCAAGATTGCCGCTGAAATGGATCGTATCGAGAAGAAGCTCTCCAACGAAAAATTCGTTGCGAACGCGCGTGAGGAAGTCGTTGAGGCAGAGCGTGAGCGGTTGGCTGAGCTGAAGGAATCGGCGCAGCGTGTAGCAACTGCTGAATCACGCATCCGTGATGCGGGCTGATTTGACCTGACGTCAGAAAACGATTCCCTATCGAATCAAACGCCCGGCAGTGCATTTCACTGTCGGGCGTTTTTTATGCGGCTGGACAGAGTTTGGACCCGTTTCAAGGGTTGGACCGGTAGATCGAACTCTGGTTTCGATTGTTTTCGACCAATGTTGCGCTTTCGCAACAAGGCAAAAAAGAGGCGGAAAATTGGCAGATTTGGGCCTGTTTTGTCATGTGTCGGGCGATTTTTGCTAATGAAGTGGCACGATATTTGATGTTTTAGCCATTTTTGACGAATGCTCCGAAAGTACGATGATGCTAATCCAAATTAATGCGACTTGCGGCCTGAATCCTTCCTGATTTACGTTTCCGTCAACGTTAATACCGTTGCTGTTTGGGAGGACATTATGAGTGTACAGCGCGTGAAAATGGCAGGAATGGTCGCAGCTCTCCTCGGAAGCGCGGTTGCTGCCAATGCAGGCGGCTTTGAGCGTAGCTCGCAGGATTTCGATATTCTCTTCGAAAAGGGCAATGCCGTCGAAGCTGGCGGAACCTATGTGGCGCCACAGCGTAAGCTGAAGAATATCCGTGGCTCGCGGGTAGGTGCGGCCACCGGCGGTATCAATCCGATCACGCGACAGCCTTATGAAACCAGCGTCGATGAAGCAAAGAGTTATTGGGTTCCCAAGGCTTCGGCAAAGTTCGACCTGACCGACGACCTTGCCTGTGCGGCGCAGTATCGTCAGCCTTGGGGAATTCACACCGACGTTGGCGTTGATACGGTTCGTATGTTCACTGCCATCGATCAGAAGATTTCTTCGAACGATTACGGCGTAAACTGCTCGTATCGTTTTGCAGCTGGCGAGAAAAGCTATTTCCGTATCCTCGGCGGTGTGAGCTATCAGGAGCTCAAAGGCGAGCAGACCAAGATGATACCTCCTGGCTCTGCATTCGGTGGCACCTTCCGTATCGGTTCCCTGGATGTTGAGGATGAGGCAGTGGGCTGGCGTCTCGGTGCTGCCTATGAAATTCCAGAATATGCGATGCGCGCGACGTTGGTTTATCAGTCCAAGCTCAAGTATAATCTTGAAGGCACGATTGACAATCTGGCGATTGTCGGCGGTCGTGGTATTCCGATCAATGTTGAAAGCGATGTTGATACACCACAGTCGGTTGAATTCAAGTTCCAGACCGGTATCGCTCCGGACTGGCTTGCTTTTGGCTCGGTCAAGTGGACAGATTGGTCATCCATAACACAGGTGGATTTCAACGCATCTGACAACAATGTCACTCGCAAAGGCACCACGATCACCAGTCTGAACCTGTATTATCAGGACGGCTGGACGGTTAGCGGCGGCGTCGGCCACAAGTTTAATGATCAATGGTCGGTGGCCGGTACTGTTACCTGGGATCGCGGAACCAGCACAGGCTTGACCTCGCAGACCGACGTCTGGCTGTTTGGCCTTGGTACCAACTACAAGCCTAATGAACAGTTTGAAGTTCGTCTGGCGGGTGCCGCCGGTTGGCTGTCTTCGGGTGAACTCGACGATACGGTTGTCAACGGTAAGCCAAACCTAACTGGTTCCAAGGGCGAGTTCGGTAACGACTTCGTCGGTGGTCTTTCGCTCACTGCAAAGGTCAAGTTCTAAGCTTGATGCGTGACAAACGAAAAGCCCGGCAATGCCGGGCTTTTTTGTTGAGGATCGTTTGTCTCAGGGCTGTTCCAGCCGCGCAAGCAATGAAGATGTGTCCCAGCGGCTGCCACCGATCTTCTGCACTTCCTTATAGAACTGGTCCACGAGGGCGGTCACAGGCAGAAGTGCTCCATTGCGGTCAGCTTCCTCAAGGCAGATGCCAAGGTCTTTGCGCATCCAGTCGACGGCAAAGCCGAAATCATATTTGCCCTGGTTCATGGTGCCGGACCGGTTTTCCATCTGCCAGGAGCCAGCCGCGCCTTTCGAGATCACCGAGATCAGTTTTTCGATATCGAGACCAGCTTTCTTGCCGAAATGGATACCTTCGGCCAGTCCCTGAACGAGACCAGCAATGCAGATCTGGTTGACCATCTTGGCAAGCTGGCCCGAGCCGACCGGTCCCATGAGGCCGACCATACGCGCATAAGCATCGATAACTGGCCGGGCACGCTCGAAAACGGCTTCCGGCGCGCCGACCATTACCGTGAGAACGCCGTTCTCGGCACCGGCCTGACCACCTGAGACGGGGGCGTCGATGAAATGAAAGCCGCGCTTCTGTGCTTCGATATCCAATTCACGAGCAACCTCCGCAGAGGCTGTTGTGTTGTCGATGAAGATCGCGTCCTTCTTCATGGTTGAGAAGGCGCCATCCGGGCCGATGGTCACGGAACGAAGGTCATCATCGTTACCGACACAGGCAAAAACAAAATCTGCATCGCGCACGGCTTCGGCAGGTGTCGCGGCAAAGTTACCCCCGAATTCCTTGGCCCATTTTTCGGCTTTTGCCGTCGTGCGGTTATAGACCGTGACGTCGTGACCGCCCTTGTTCTTGAGGTGAGCTGCCATGGGATAACCCATGACGCCCAGGCCCAGAAAGGCGACTTTAGCGGATGTCGTCATTCGTTCATTCCTCTGGATAATTCTAGAAATCAGGTGAGAGGCGTCATAACGGCCGCCTGATAGGCCGGACGCTGTTTGAGGCGGCCATACCAGTCTTCAAGGTGCGGAAGAGAGGGACGCTCAATCGGAAACTCAAACCAGGCATAGGCGTAGCATCCGGTGGGAATATCACCGATACCGAAGTTCTCGCCCGAGAACCAGGGAGCTTCCTTCAAGCCCTCATTGGCAATTTGCATTGATTGCGCAAGGCCCTGAAGACCTTGTTCCAGAATGGCTGGATCGCGCTCAGCTTCCGGCAGCCGGATCAGATGCTTCATGACGTTGCTGAAATTGGTGTAGAAGGATGCGGAAGCCCAATCCATCCATTTTTCGGCCTGCGCGCGCTTGGCTGGATCTTCGATCCACAGCGTGCCTTTGCCGTAAGCTGCCGCGAGATACCGCGTGATGGTATTGGATTCCCACAGCACTGTGTCGCCGTCTTCCAGCAAGGGGATCAGCCCATTCGGATTGCGTGCGAGGTAAGCTGGATCTTTCAATCCACCGAACTGGCCACCGACATTGATCTGTTCATAGTCGAGATTGAGTTCGCGCGCTGTCCAGAGCGCCTTCTTCACATTCGTGGAATTGATACGACCCCAGATTTTCATCATGACTCAACCTGTTACCTTACTGTTGGAAGCTGTATTCTAAACAGAACGCCCCCGGAAGCTGCAAGGCTGCCGGGGGCGATATTTTGGTTTTATGCCGGTTTAGTGATCTCTAACGAATGAGATGGCGGGTCAGCCTTCGTTCGAGGAAATCCCAAACGTGCCGCAGGCATTCGACGATAAGCAGATAAATGACTGCAGCCCAGAGATAAGTCTGGAAATCGAATGTCCGCGAATAGGCACGGCGCGTTTCACCCATCAGGTCAAGCACGGTGATGATAGCTACAATGGCCGAACCCTTGATCATCAGGATGATTTCGTTGCCGTAAGGACGCAACGCCACGATGAGCGCCTGCGGAAGAATGACCTTCCAGAACGTCACACGCTTCGAAATGCCAAGCGCCGCAGCGCCTTCCCATTGGCCCAGCGCCACGCTCTGGATAGCGCCGCGCAGGATTTCAGCCTGGTAGGCTGCCGTGTTGAGCGAAAACGCCAGAATGGCGCAATTCCACGCATCGCGGAAAAACACCCAGAGCCCGATGCTTTCCAGAAAAGGACGGAAGGTGCCGAAGCCATAATAGATAAGGAATGTCTGCGCCAGCAGCGGCGTGCCGCGGAAGAAATAGACATAGCCGAAAGCAATTCCGCGCAGCCAGCGATTGTTGGACATGCGCGCGGCCGTGATCGGTAGCGAGAGCAGGGCGCCTATGACAATCGATACGGCAACCAGTTTCAGCGTTATCAGAAGCCCGGACCAGTAGCGTGGCCCATAGGTTTCAAACAGATCGATACGCCATGCATTGTAGAGATAGATCGCAAGGCCAGCGAAAAGAAGGAACCAGAAGGCAACGATGATATGGCCGGCAACGCGCATCCGCGTCCATTGCTTGACCACGGGTGGCGGAGCCATCGCGGGAATTGTCGTAGTGGAAACAGTCTGGCTCATATCATGCACCTCGCGACCGGTTGGCGCCCGCATCAGCCCAGCGGGCAATGCGATTGATGAAGTAGGACGAGATGATTGCGAGAACCAGATAGAGCAGGCAGGCTATGCCGAAGAACAGAAATGGTTCCTTGGTCACGCGTGCCGCGATGGAGGTTTGCCGCAGAATATCGGACAATGTGATGACCGAAACCAGCGACGTATCCTTGAGCAGCACCAGCCAAAGATTGGCAAGGCCGGGCAGGGCGATGCGGATCAGCTGCGGCAGGATGACCTTGCGCATGGTCTGCCAGTGCGACAGGCCAACTGCATAACCGCCTTCATACTGCCCGCGCGGAATTGCGCGAAACGCCGAAAGGAAGACTTCGCTCGAATAGGACGAGAAGACGAAGCCCAGCGCAACCATACCGGCGCCGAACGCATTGATTTCCACATTCGCTTCGATGCCGAACAGACTGAGAAGCCGTTGCAACCCGAGAGAGGCGCCGAAATAAACGAGAAAGAGGGTTAGAAGCTCAGGCAAACCACGAAAGATAGTCGTGTAAATGTTTGAAGCGAGCCGGATCGATGGTTCGGTGGACTGCTTGCCGATAGCAACTAGAAATCCGAGTGCGAGACCAACGGGGAGTGTTGCGAGAGCCAGCGAGACGGTTACCAGAAGCCCCCAGGCAATACTGGCACCCCATCCGTCGGGGCCGAAACTCAACAAAGTGGCGTAGTGTTCCATGCGCCTATTCTTTTTCCTAAAGGCATTTGCCTATGTTTTTATCGCCTGCGAGGTTTTTGCCCGGCAAGGCTTGTACGGCATGCCCATACAAATGTTTTGCGCCGATTTGCGGAAAGCAAACCGGCGCATAGGTGTCAATTTTGATTAATTTTCGGCGCCATAAGCATCGAAGTCGAAGTACTTGTCGTTGACTTCCTTGTATTTGCCGTTTGCGCGGATCGCCTTGATGGCTGCGTTGAATTTTTCAACCAGCTCCGGACGGCCCTTCTTGAAGGCAACGCCAGCGCCCGGACCGTGGATCTCGATAACCGGCGGGAAAGTGCCGACCATCTTGCAGCAGGCGCCATCCGGCGACTTCAGCCATTCGGCCAGTGTCACGCTATCGTCGTTGACGGCGTCGAGACGGCCATTGGCGAGATCAAGACGGTATTCCTCAGCAGTCGGATAGGCCTTGATCGTGCTGTCGGTAAAAGTCTTTTCCGAGTAATTGGAGTGTGTGGTGGAAACCTGAACGCCAATGGTCTTGCCAGCGAGGTCTTCCTTGGTCACACCCTTGATGTCGGTATCCTTGGGAGCTGCGATGCCGGGAGGCGTGTTGTAATATTTGTTGGAGAAGTCGACCTGCTTCTTGCGCTCGTCCGTGATGGACATGGAGGCGATGAAGGCGTCGAACTTGCCAGCCTGAAGGGCAGGAATAGCGCCGTCCCATTCCTGGGTGACGAATTCGCACTGCGCTTTCATTTCTTCGCAGAGCGCCTTGGCGATATCGACGTCGAAGCCCGAGAGGGTGCCGTCTGGCTTGATGAAGTTGAATGGAGGATAGGCGCCTTCGGTGCCGATCTTGAGCTTGAGTGGCTCTTCTGCATTTGCAACACCGGCAGTCATGCTACCGATCGTAATTGCCAGCGCAGCAACAGATGCCGCGGCGGCGATACGCTTCAATACGCGCATTTTCAGTCCTCTCGTTTTGTTCTGGCTGGTTCCCTGATTATTTCTTCTGGTTCAGCCGCTTAAGGGGTAGTCACGACCGTGAAACTTTAAATTGCACGTTTGGTAGCGGATTCCCCCCGGCCACTACCAATAGATGGTTGAGCCGATCATGCGCAATATTTTTTCGCGCTTCCGTCCCCACCATCAGATCTGCAAACGATATTCCCACCATTTTGAGACGATTGGCAAGATGGTCTGCGTAATTAAATTGTGTGTCCAAGGGGGGAATTCCTCGGCGTTTTCTGCATGCTTTCACCGGAAAGCGGTGAATTGTGTTGTCAAAGAGGGAAATTATAGAGAGTCTCTCAGAGACCCATAACGCCTTCGATGAAATCGGCTATTTGCTCTATTTCATCGATGCCGAACACCGGCACTTTTTCGCCGGGTTGCTGCTGGTCGCTGGCAACGGCGACGATGGCGGGATCGTCAACGGAGAGAGCCGGCCCGGCGTGGCCGCCTTCGCGACGCAGTTCGATTTTCTTGTGCGTCTCCCGCTTGTAGCCCTCGACCAGAATCAGATCGCAAGGCGCCAGCTTGGCCGCAATCTCCCATAGAGAAGGTTCTTCTTCGCCGAGACCTTCATGCATGATTGCGTAGCGCTGCGACGAGACGATAGCCACTTCCGCTGCTCCGGCCTTTCGATGACGCCAGGAATCGGTGCCTTCATGGTCGATATCGAAATTATGATGGGCGTGCTTGATGGTGGCGATACGGTATCCACGTGCCGTAAGGCATGCGACCAGACGTTCGGTCATTGTCGTCTTGCCGGAGTTTTTCCAGCCGGTAATGCCGAAAAGCTTCTGGTTCATTCCATTGCCTCAACCAGTTTTCGGGCGGCGACAAGATCGTCGGGCCGATTGATATTGAAGAACGGGTCATATGTTTCCGGTCTATCGCCAACGAAGACAAGCGGAAAATCAACCGTTTCAAATCCGATATGTTCGGCGAATGCGAAGACGCTGGCCCTGCTGGTATTGGTGAGCCAGACGGTGAGTTCGTCAGCCAGTCCGGTTTCCCATAGTCCGAAAATCGGATGGACCCGGGTAAGGGAACTGGCGAGAACGATCCGCGCCCCGGTTTGGTTCCGACGTGCAAGAAGGCGGTCCGCGAGGTCGCGAGGCAGGAATGGCGTATCGGCTGCTGTCGTTAGCAGCAATGAGGACTCTTGTGCCTGCTGCGTCAGCGCGGTCAGAATGCCGATCAGCGGGCCGCCATGTTCTGCCGGCAGGTCCTTGATCACCGGCACGCCGAGATCAGTCAGGCGGGGATCATCGCTATTCGCATTGATGACAAGCGCTTCGACCTGCGGTTTGATTCTTCTGACGACATGGGAAATAATAGTGCCGGTGCTGCCGAGCGGCTGAAGGAATTTGTCACCCGCAACGCCGCCTTGCTGCATGCGGCTGGAGAGCCCGCCAGCGATGATTGCGCCTGCAATCATGAGGGTTCCACGCCGGTCGGGATCGTCGCCAATGTGCTTTTGTTGCGCTCCCGCTTCTTCAACACGTTTTCACGATAGACCATATAGACGCCACTTCCGACCACCAGAACCGATCCCATGATCGTATATATGTCGGGTGCTTCGCCAAAAATCAAAGTGCTGAGGCCGATTGCCCAAAGCAGGCTGGAATAGCGGAACGGCGAAACGAATGACACTTCGCCCTCACGCATGGCGAGAATGATGAAGTGATATCCGACGAGGAGAAGGACAGCGGCAATGGCCATGGCGCCGACTGCTGTAATTCCAACGGGCTGCCATCCGCCCATTGGAACGGTCAGCGCGCCGCCGGTCAATGTTATCGCGCCTGCGGTCAATGTCGAGAGATAGAGGGTCGGCACGTGAGCGGGCACACGGCGTGTGGCGATATCCCGCGTGGCGGCAAAGCCTACGCTGGCAAGAAGTACAGCGACGGCAGTAAGGCTTGCAGCACCATCCGTTCCGGGCCGGATGATGATGAGAACCCCGACAAGGCCGACAAGAATACAGGACCAGCGACGCCAGCCCACTTTTTCCTTCAGGAAGAGTGCTGCTCCAAGCGTCACGACAAGCGGCGTTGCCTGAAAGACAGCCGAACAGAACGCCTGCGAGAGATGGCCGAGCGAGTAAATATAGGTGATGGTGGCGACAACTTCGCCTACGACGCGCAGGATCGTCATCTTTTCAAGCGACAGATTGCGCAATGCACCGTGGCGCCAGGCGAGCAAACCGATCAGCACCGTGGCGAATATGCCTCGGATCAGCATGTACTGTCCGCTGTTCATCTCGGTCAGGAGGTATTTTGTGATCGTATCGCCGATGGTGAAGGTGCCCATGGCGAGAAGCATGAAAATACTTGCGCGAAAATTTGCTGACTGCGGCACGATACAGAATCCAGTTTAAGATTGCATACCGTTTTAAAGTCGATCTCGCGACAATTATTTCGGGTTGTGTGCTTTTTTAAGTATAAATCGCTCAGCCGCCGGTAAGACTCATGTGGCGAGCAACCGCCGGTCGATTATGATCGCGGTCGATGATGAAATCATGGCCTTTCGGCTTGCGCGAAATAGCTTCATCAATGGCCTGGCTGAGCAGCAGGTCGCTTTCGCTTTCCCGCAAGGCCTTGCGCAGATCGGCGTCATCATTCTGGCCTAGGCACATATAAAGCATACCGGTGCAAGTAAGCCGGACGCGGTTGCAGCTTTCGCAGAAATTATGCGTCATCGGCGTGATGAATCCGAGCCGCCCGCCGGTTTCCTCAATCGTAACATAGCGGGCAGGGCCGCCTGTACGGTAAGGAATATCTGAAAGCGTGAATTGCTGCGACAGGTCCTCGCGCAGCTGCGAGAGCGGCAGATACTGGTCCGTACGGTCGAACTCGATCTCGCCCATCGGCATTGTTTCGATGAGCGTCATGTCCATACCGCGGCCATGGGCCCAGCGGATCAGTTCGGGAATTTCGTGATCGTTGAAATCCTTCAACGCGACTGCATTGATCTTGACGCGGATACCGGCGCGTTGTGCGGCTTCAATACCCTCAAGAACCCGGGGAAGATCGCCCCAGCGGGTGATCTGGTGGAATTTTTCAGGATCGAGCGTATCCAGCGAGACATTGATACGGCGTATGCCGCATTCCGCCAGCTCGTCGGCAAAGCGTGAAAGCTGCGATCCGTTCGTGGTCAGCGTCAATTCATCCAGCGCACCTGATTTCAGATGGCGCGACAGCTGCCGGATCAGGTGCATGATGTTTTTGCGCACCAAAGGCTCGCCACCGGTCAGGCGCAGTTTCCTGACACCCTTGTCGATAAAGGCGGTGCAAAGCCGGTCCAGTTCCTCAAGCGTCAGCAAATCCTTCTTGGGCAGGAACGTCATGTGTTCCGCCATGCAGTAGGTGCAGCGGAAATCACAACGATCCGTCACTGAAACACGAAGATAGGTAATGGCACGCCCGAAAGGATCAATCATGGGTCCAGTCGGGGAAACAAGTGGCTGGGCTTGGTTTGTGTACATCATTAAGCCGTTGTTTCCACAGGATGCGGAGGAATATCCGCGTCGTCTACCTAGAAATAGGATCTGCGAGCCTCAATGTCCAGTTTCACGCACGCGAAGCTCTTTCAATAATGACCGCGACTATTGCGATATTTTAACGCGGGGCCTATCAAAAGCTGGCGAAGAACCAAGCTGGAGAATGGTGATGAGTGAGGTCTGGCCGACTGAATTGCGTGTCTCACACGACCGCAAACTGATGACTGTGGCGTTCGATGATGGCCAGAAATTCGAGCTGACCGCCGAGTTGCTGCGTGTGCTGTCGCCTTCGGCAGAAGTACAGGGGCATTCGCCGGCACAGCGCATCACAGTTGGTGGCAAGCGGGCTGTCGAAATCATGAAGATGGAGCCGGTCGGCAATTACGCCGTCCGCATAACGTTTGACGACATGCACGATACCGGCCTGTTTTCGTGGACCTATCTCCACAAGCTCGGCACCGAGAAGGACACGTTATGGCAAACTTATCTCGATGAGCTCGCCGAAAAAGGCCTGAAGCGGGATCGTTGATCCCGCCTGCCGGTCATTCTTTCTCCAGCATTTCGGATATGCGCCGCATCACATCGCCCATCGCGTTGCATTGCGCATTTGTCGATTGCGCCATGACGCGGTCAATCAGGTCGGTATAGATCGTCAGCGCATGTCCCAGAAGCTTTTCGCCCTTGGCGGTTAGTGTCAGCCGCATCACGCGCTTGTCTGCCGGGTCGCCCTCGCGCACCAGCAAGCCGCGCTTTTCTAGCTTCGGCAGCAACATGGTGATGTTCGAACGTCCGACGAGAATGCGGCGCGCAAGATCATGCTGGGATTCGCCGGGATGACGATAAACATTCATCAGCACATCGAGATCGGCGATCTTGAGATCGAAGGTCGCCAGCCCCTGGGCGAGGGCGCGTTCCACCGCTTTGCCGGCACGTGCAACGGCAATCCAGTTCTTGAAGCGCGGATTGTCCCACGGCAGTTTTTGAGTCTTGTCTTGCATTTTGTTCATTCTTGTACAATTATTTGTTCAGGATTGAACATAATTGAGGCCCTGTCATGACATCGATTTCTTTGCAGGTTACGCGATTCGGTCTGGGTGTGCTTGGCCGCATTGATGCCGACAAGGCAGGTCGCGCCGCGTTCAGGATTTTCTGTCGAACGCCAAGCCGCAAGCCGAAGACCAAGGCCTATGCCGCGCGGCTTGAACAGGCGAGCAACGAACTCAGTCAGGCAAAGCGGCTCGATCTGATTATCGATCGCGGGCTTATCGCAACCTATTTGTTCGAACCCGATGTTTATGTGGGAAGAACGTCGCTTGTCGTTCATGGCTGGGGATCGCGCACAGCGGATATGATAGCGATCATTCGCGAGCTTGTTGCGCGTGGGGAACGAGTTGTCTCCATCGACCTGCCGGGGCATGGCGCATCGGCAGGCCGCACCCTCAACATGATACAGGCAATCGCCGCCGTTGATGTTGCGTGGCGCCAGTATGGTCCGTTCGATGCGATGATCGGTCACTCATTCGGTGGTGCGGTCATCGTCAATGCCGCAGCGGGTTCTCTCGGGTGCTACCAGTCACATCGCCCAGCAAAGCTGGTGACAATTGCTTCCCCGCACTCCATGGCAGGCGTCTTTGACGGTTTCGGCAAAGTGCTTGGGCTTGGTCGTGACGTGCGCAACGCAATGAAGGAGCAAGTCCGTCATCTCGCAGCGCGCCCGATCACGGATTTCGATACCGACGTTCATCTGCGCCGCATGACAATTCCGACGCTGGTCATCCACGCGCATGACGATAAGGAAGTTCCCGCCATCTGCGCGGAAATGGCCGGCAAGGCAGGCTCTCATGTCAGGGTGCACTGGGCGGATGGCCTTGGGCATCGCCGCATCATTGCGAGTGCTGAAGTGGCGTCCCTGGTGGCGGATTATCTTGATGACGGTCCGCGATTAAGGCTGGTTGCCTGATGATGTTTCGGTGAGAACAAGTTTCTCCCAACCTGCCATGGCGCCCAGTGCCGTTGCGGTGAGATCTTGCCGCGTTCCGCCATCGCGTGCGAGAATGGACATGCCGTTCTGGACTGTCGCGTAAAAGGTCGCAACCGCTTCGCAATTGACGGATGCGGGAATATTGCCGTCGCGAATGCCGCGTTCGAGCCGCTTTTTCAGGATTTTGATATTGGTCTGGCGGTGATTGCGCAGCACGTCGCAGACTTTGTCGCTTGAATGCGTCCGATGAAGCGTATCCAGAGCAATCATGCAGCCCCGCGGCACGGATTCCTCGCAGTAGGCATCTATCGTGGCAAGCAGAAAACGCTCGAAAGCAGCACGAACATCCGGCGCTTCATCCAGTGCCGACCAGATTTCAATGCCCACTTCACCCGCATAAAGGGCGAGGGCTTCGAGATAGAGTTCTTCCTTGCTTCCGAATGCCGCATAGAGGCTTGGCGCATTGATGCCCATAGCCATCGTCAGATCGGCCAGCGACGATCCGTCGAAGCCTTTCTCCCAAAATATCAACATTGCAGCACGAAGCGCTGTTTCGCGGTCGAAGCTGCGGGGCCGTCCTTTTTCTGCCACGTGCGAACCTTTCTGTATCGATCATTAAATAAATCGCTTGACGGTTCTGTGCAAGCCTGTCAGCAATTATGTATCAATCAATACAAAAAGGAAATGGTGTGTCAGCCGAAGCTTTGAACGGAAAGGTTGCCTTCATCACCGGCGGAAGTCGCGGTATCGGTGCAGCGATTGCACGACGGCTCGCGAAAGATGGCGCGGCAGTTGTCGTCACTTATGTGAACGGCAAGGAAAAAGCTGAACCTGTGGTTTCCGAAATCGTAGCCAATGGTGGCAAGGCTCTGGCGCTGAAGGCCGACAATCGCGACGCGAGCCAGATTGCGGCGGCAATCGAGAAAGCGATCAAGGATTTTGGTCGTCTGGATATACTGGTCAACAGTGCTGGCATCTGGCATGCGGCCCCGCTGGAAGAGGTCACACTTGCCGACTTCGATGAGGTTATGGCTGTGAACTTCCGGGCTGTCTTTGCCGCCGTTTCAGCGGCCACACCACACCTTGGTGCTGGCGGACGCGTCATAACCATCGGCTCCAACCTCGCCGAAAGCGTGCCGTGGCCGGGCATCAGCCTTTATGCGGCAAGCAAGGCGGCGCTGATCGGTTTGACGAAAGGTCTGGCGCGTGACCTCGGCCCAAAGGGCGTCACGGTCAATGTCGTTCAACCCGGCTCCACCGATACGGATATGAATCCGGCGGCTGGGGAACATGCCGAACAGCAACGCGAGCTTATCGCAACCGGCAGTTTCGGTTCGCCTGATGATATTGCAAGTCTGGTGGCCTGGCTTGCCAGCCCCGAAGGGCGTTTCGTATCTGGAGCTACGCTCACGATCGATGGCGGCACAAATGCCTGAAACAGAAAGGGCGGCTTGCGCCGCCCTTTTACTTTTTAGCCCAGATTGAGTTCCTTGAAGAAATCGTTGCCCTTGTCATCGATGACGATGAAGGCCGGGAAATCTTCCACTTCGATACGCCAGATCGCTTCCATGCCGAGTTCCGGATATTCGACAACCTCGACCTTCTTGATGCAATCCTGGGCCAGACGGGCAGCCGGGCCACCGATGGAGCCCAGATAGAACCCACGGTGCTGGCCGCAGGCTTCGCGCACCTGACGCGAACGGTTGCCCTTGGCGAGCATCACCATCGAGCCGCCAAAGGACTGGAACTGGTCCACATAGGAATCCATACGGCCTGCCGTGGTTGGCCCGAACGAGCCGGAAGCATAACCGGCAGGCGTCTTGGCCGGGCCAGCATAATAGATCGGGTGGTTCTTGAAATAGTCCGGCATGGCTTCGCCGTTTTCAAGCCGCTCGCGAATTTTGGCATGGGCCAAATCGCGCGCCACGATGATCGGACCGGAGAGCGACAGGCGCGTCTTGACCGGGTGTTTCGACAATTCCTTGAGAATGTCCTGCATCGGCTGGTTGAGGTCAATCTTGACCACATGCGACGACAGTTTTTCCTCGTCGATATCCGGCATGTACTTGGCCGGGTTGGTTTCCAGCTTTTCCAGAAAGATGCCGTCCTTGGTGATCTTGCCCTTGGCCTGACGGTCGGCGGAGCAGGAAACACCGATGCCGATTGGCAACGAAGCGCCGTGGCGCGGCAGGCGAACGACGCGGACGTCATGGCAGAAATATTTGCCGCCGAATTGCGCGCCGACGCCGAGAGACTGCGTCAGCTTATGGATTTCAGCTTCCATTTCGAGATCGCGGAAAGCATGTCCGGTTTCGGAACCCTCGGTCGGCAAGCTGTCCAGATAGCGCGTTGAGGCAAGCTTGACCGTCTTGAGGTTCATCTCAGCCGAAGTGCCGCCGATGACAATTGCCAGATGGTAAGGCGGGCAGGCAGCTGTGCCGAGGCTCAGGATCTTGTCCTTGAGGAAGTCGATCATGCGGTCATGCGTCAGGAGCGACGGCGTTCCCTGATAGAGGAATGTCTTGTTCGCCGAACCGCCGCCCTTGGCAACGAAAAGGAACTTGTAGGCGTCTTCGCCTTCTTCATAGATATCGATCTGGGCAGGCAGATTGTTCTTGGTGTTCTTTTCCTCGAACATCGAAAGAGGCGCCAGCTGCGAATAACGCAGGTTCTTCTTGTTGTAGGCGTCGAGCACGCCAGCGCCGAGCGCATCGGCATCACCGCCTTCGGTCCAGACGCGACGGCCCTTCTTGCCCATGATGATGGCCGTGCCGGTATCCTGACACATGGGAAGCACGCCGCCTGCTGCGATATTGGCGTTCTTCAGAAGATCGTAGGCGACAAAACGGTCGTTATCCGTTGCTTCCGGGTCTTCAAGAATATGGGCAAGCTGCTGCAGATGGCCGGGGCGCAGCAGATGGTTGATATCGGCAAAGGCCGCTTCCGAAAGTAGGCGAAGCCCTTCCGGATCGACAGTCAGGACTTCCTGTCCCTTGAACGTATCGACAGAGACATGATCGGAAGTCAGCTTGCGGTAAGGGGTGTCGTCTTCACCAAGAGGAAAAAGATCGGCGGCGCTTGCTTCTGCCATCGCGGTACCTCGCTTGCTTGCCAGCTGCGCCAGCCGGAGGTCGTCATCGTTTCCGGCTCGCGCGATATGTGTTGATCGAAGTTCCGAAGAAATGCTTCAGAACCATAGTCTGTGGGGCTTTTAGCGCGATGCGGAGTGGATGCCACTGCGTCACTTTGTTCATTAAGGCATTCCGGGTTTGTCTCCCGAGAAGAAGCCTCAAACAATTGTGATGAACGCAAAACAGAAAATTGCTTCAGGAAACAATAGCGTTAAAAGTTTCTATACGAGATTGGTAAATTCTACGGGTGAGATTCGGACGGATTCGCTTTTGAGCGAACGCATTAACTTTGGCGGTTTGAAATGCAGTTTTCCAGACACTCGCAGATGGATGAAAAGAGCAGCGCCGCACGCGGACAAAATATCCGCCGCGCAGCCGCGATAGCTCTGGCAGCTTCGGTGTTTCTCCCCACGGCACAGGCTCAAGCCGCAAATTCGTTGATGGAACTTTTCCAACAGCGTCGCCAGCAGCAGGTGCAGCCAGCCCAGCCTGTTCAGCCGCAAGTCACTCCTCGCGCACCTGTAGCACCGAAGGCCGTTTCTGCTCCTCGTGCCGCTGTGCGCAGCCTTCCGCCAGTCCAGCGCGTGACCGTCAAAGGGCCGCAGATTTACGACTACAAGCCGGATACTCTGGTCAATATCGATTTCAGCGCGCTCGATATGCAGGTAACTGCAGCAACCGAACCAGTGACCGTCGATCCGCTGACATCGGGCATGTCGCCGATCCGTCCGCAGATTCGCGAAGAAACGCCGGGGCAGCGTGCCTTCGATGCAGCGACGAATTATCTGAAATCCGTGAATGTCAAAGCCGAGAAAGAGATCGCTCAGGCGATCGTCGACTATTATTCAAGTCAGCGCTCTTTCATGTGGTCGGCCGACGATAAAGTGCTCGACCGCGCCAAGAATGTTGCGGCTTTCTTTGCCCGTGCGGACGAAGACGGGCTCAACCCGGATGAATATGCAGTCACGATCCCGGCTGACAATTTCGATGGCGCTGCTGAATCTGAGCGCCAGCAGAAACTCGCAGAATTTGAAATTCGCATGTCTGCCCGCGCGCTGCGCTATGCCATCGATGCGGGTGAGGGACGTGTAATCGCAGACCGCCTCAGTGGTTTCCACGATCTGCCGCGCAACCGTGTCGATCCGAAAGCCGTTCTCGAAAAGCTGGCATCGGAAAGCGATCCGGCTGCCTATCTGCATGGTTTCCAGCCGAGCAATGAGCAATATGCGGCGTTGAAGCGCGAGCTTGCGAATACCGAGCCGCCATCTGCCGAGCCAATCCGCATCTCGCTGAATGGCATCATCAAGCCGGGCGATACCAATGATCAGCTCAGCAAGGTGGTTGCGCTGATTTCGAGACATGCGCCTGCTGGCTATCTGGCACAGCACAAGCAAGTGCTGGACACGCATGCAAGCGGCGACGTCTATGATCCGGAACTGGTTTCTGCAATCAAGGATTATCAGAAGCTTTCGGGCAGCACGCCGGACGGCGTCATCGGTCGCAATACGCTTTCCGCACTTCAAGGCGAGCAATCTTCCATCAAACGCGACCGTATCCTTTATTCCATGGAGCGCCTGCGCTGGCTGCCGCATGATTTCGGCACGCGTTACGTGATGGTCAATCAGCCGGCTTACCGTGCCGAATATTTCGAGGACGGAAAAGAGAAGCTGGCCATGAATGTGGTTATCGGCTCTCCAACCCATCAGACCTACTTCTTCTACAACAAGGTGCAGACGGTCGTTTTCAATCCGTCATGGGGCGTGCCGCGCTCCATCATCCTGAACGAGATGCTGCCCAAGGTCATGCGTGATACGAGCTATCTCGACCGCAATGGTTACGAGGTCTATGCAGGCGGCAAGAAGGTTTCCGCCAGCGCCGTCAACTGGAGTGCAGTTGCCGCGGGCAAAGCCCATGTCGGTATTCGCCAGAAGCCGAGCCTCGACAATGCGCTGGGCGAACTCAAAATTCTGTTCCCGAATGCGCATGATATCTACATGCACGACACTCCGGCCAAATCCTATTTCAGCCGCGATATGCGTGCCCTGAGCCATGGCTGCATTCGTCTGGAACGCCCACGTGACATGGCGGCGGCGGTTCTGGGGACATCGGTGACGGATCTGGAAAAATATTTCGGCAAGAATGAGCGTGGCATCAAGGTCAAGGAACCTGTGCCTGTCTTCATTTCCTATTTCACCGCATGGCCGGAAGCGGATGGAAAAATCCATTATTACGGCGATGTTTACGACCGTGATTCCGGATTGCAGAAAGCATTCGACAAGACGGCAGGTTCGCGCCTCGCAGCGCTCTGAAATCCCTCCCGTATCAAAACAGAACGGTAATCATCGATGGGTGATTGCCGTTTTTCTTTGCGATCAGAAGCTGTTGGGGGAGAAGATCGAAATCTCTTTGGAAACAGGCTTGCGAGACGCTTGACTTATGCAGCCGCTGGCCAGTATATCCGCACCACCTTGATCGAGCTTGGCTCATCGGGCGTGTAGCTCAGCGGGAGAGCACTCCCTTCACACGGGAGGGGTCACAGGTTCAATCCCTGTCACGCCCACCATTCACTTCATTGAAATTAAAGAAAAATCCCTATCCATCAAACTTTCTAACTCGGCAATGGTTGGAAATCGATGCCGCCTGATTTTATCAAAGTACCAATGGCACAAAAAAGAAGATGCCGAGGCAGCGGTTCTGAGGTAATGCTCCTCGCGATTGATAGCTGTATGGAAATATTCAGAAGATGGAATGGATTCCGATATTCTTCGTGGTGTTCAAGGTTCTCGTGTTAGGCGTGGCCATGTTCTTCGCCATCAAGTGGCATTACGACGAAGATAAAAAGAAAAAGAATAACGAAATGAGCGGGTCGTAAGAGCCCGCCTCATCACGTACAGCCACCGCACTTATTGCCTAAACAAAAACCCGCCGAAGCGGGGTAGTGACTGCTGACCCTGCGTCGGCAGCACCGGATCGGTTTTGTTCTGCGCCTCGATAACGACGTGTCTACGCCAAAACCAGTTGTGAAGGCGAATATCAGTTCCAGAACAGATAACGATCCTGCCAGACAACTCGGCACTGAGTTTCTATTTCGGCAGTGGATCGATGTGGGAATTCGTCGTGTAGTCGTTCGGCAATCGGATTTAGCGAAAGGGTCTTGGGTATAATCAATTCGGCCCGGTCGGCCTGGGCGCTAATAGCATTCAGCAACAGAGCGTCTTCTGATCTCATCATAGAGTATCCTTATGGTGATGGGCATAAGCCAGTCTTGAAAAATGCAAAGCAGGAAATGTTCGCAAAGGAATTGGCTGAAGGTCTGACAGCAGACGGGCATATCAGCGAGCCGGATTTGAGCCTAATCTTGGCAATAAAATGCGTCTGAAAGCAAATGAAAACATTTTGAAGCGAATTGATGAAATACGCGCCAGGGTGACTGAAAAAGCCGAATGGAAGGCCGTGGGCAGGCTGCGCATGCTCGCTGACATTGCCGAAAAAGCGAAGACGGAAGCTCCACGCATCACCGTATCTGCAATCGCGGAAGCGAACAAAATGCAGGGCAATCAACCGAAGTAGGCCAGGCTATTATTGGATTCGACTGTCGAAGTGGGCCAGTCGCCACGCCCACTCTTTCTGTGGGAAATTTCAGGGACGTTCATATCTCCAAAGCATGATGCACGCCGCAATTACCACCGCAGACGTCAGCACGCCTATGACAATAGAGAATAGAACCATTGCATTACCCCTGCTGCCTTCGTTTTCTTTATTGGGTCAGAGAATGACCGAGGAAATTCACTTCGTCAGGTCGACAATGACGAATCAACATTCCATGCATTTGAATTGACGAGTCGCGGTTTATGGCTTTCCAGCGTGAACTGGAAAACACGCGCAATTATCCGCCTCGCGACGTATATTTCTTGTTGCTGTTATAAAACTTTCACCGTTGCCGGATAGGCGAGGGCGTCCGCTCGTTACGCGGATTGGAAGGGCATAAGGGGCTGAATAAAATTATCGCTGATATGGTGGATTCGTTGCGTGGAGCGGCGATGACAGGAATTACTTTATTCTTATTCTGAATAATTTTGTATTTATAAAATATATATGAAGTAACTTTTATATCACATATAAATAATTCACAAAACATACATTGAATAAACATTGATCAAGTTATTGTGAGTAAATATAGCGGTGGCGTCTAACTCATCTACTGGAGACGCATTTATGAATATCAGAAAAGTTCTTCTCGGTTCGGCAGCATCGCTCGTAGCGATTTCTGGCGCGCAAGCAGCCGATGCGATCGTGGCACCTGAGCCGGAAGCAGTCGAATATGTCCGCGTATGCGATGCATATGGTGCTGGCTATTTCTACATTCCGGGAACGGAAACCTGCCTTCGCATTCATGGTTATGTTCGCTACGACGCAAGCGGTGGCGACAACAATTATGCTCGTACCCCCGCACAGCTGGAGCGCGACACCTGGAACAAGCTGGCCCGCGTCAGCCTTCGTTTCTCGACCGCTTCCGAAACAGAACTCGGCACGCTCAAGACCTATAGCGAACTGCGTTACGACTGGAACGGCGACGGCAACGGCAAAGCCAACAATTACAATGGCAGCTCCACCAGCACCTCGCTGCGTTACGCCTATATCCAGCTTGGCGGCCTGCGCGTCGGTCTGGATGAATCGGCTTTCGTCACTTTCACCGGTTACCTCGGCAACGTCATCAGCGACGACGTGATCCTCGCTGGCGGCTACCGTACCAACCTCATCAGCTACACCTTCAAGGGCGGGAACGGTTTCTCGGCCATTGTCTCCTTTGAAGAAGGTGGCAACACCGACTCGAACGTAGACGTCACCATCAAGGATTACATGCCGCATGTGGTCGGTGGCCTGAAATACGAGCAGAGCTGGGGCAAGATCGCCGGTGTCGTCGCCTATGACGCCCGTAACGAGGAATGGGCCGGAAAGGTCCGCGGCGATGTTAACATCACCGATCAGTTCTCGGTCTGGCTGCAGGGCGCATACAAGTCCAACGACGATCATTACGGCACGTCGGGCGGTTATCGCGTCCGTATCATCGACTCGTTCTACGGCACCTGGGGCGGTGACTGGGCAGTCTGGGGCGGCGCAGCTTACAAGGCAACCAGCAAGGCCACTTTCAACGTACAGGCCGCTTATGACGACAGCGAAACCTTCGCTGCAACGGCAAACGTTGCCTACCAGATCGTTCCTGGCTTCACCATCACGCCTGAAGTTTCCTACACCAAGTGGCAGGACAAGAACACGAGCATGGACGGCAAAGACGCCTGGCAGGGCAAGATCCGCTTCCAGCGCTCGTTCTGATATTCTAGCTGATACGCTGGCTAATAGTGCCCGCTTCAGCACACGCATTGTCGTAGAACTATGATGACCTCCAGTCCATGTTTCTAGCGACAGAGGCGGCGGCCCATTCGGCCGCCGCTTTTTTTTGTTTTATAGTGAAACACCTGTTTCGCCATCTTGCTTCCGCCTGACAAAAACCTGTTCGAACTCTGCCTGTCCGGACAAGCTTGGCTTGCTGTCGAGGTTCTCATCACTATCTATATCCAAAAAGGGAGCATAGATGACGGTGAGAATGATGAGCATGGATGCCTATAGTTCGATGACGGAAAAGAAGCCTTTTTCGGTTCCTGCCAATGAAGTCGAGCGACTTGAAAGCGTCCGTAGTCTTGTTTCCGTGTCCAGCCTTGGACTGCCCGAACTGGATACCCTTGTATCGCTTGTGAAAGACGTTTTTGACGTCAGCACATCTGCTCTCAATATCATTGACGAGGACTGGCAGCGTGTTGCTGCCAATGCTGGCGAAAAGGTCAGCAGTTGTCCCCGCGAGTTGACTGCCTGCACCTTCGTGGTGGAAAGCGGTGAGCTCTTCGTGATTGAGGATATGGTCGAGAACGATTTCTTTTGCAGCATGCCTTATGTGACCGGCGAACCGCGTTTCCGCTTTTATGCTGGTGCACCGGTATCTGTCGATGCCGGATTGACGGTCGGCTCCCTGTGCATTGTCGATAGCAGGCCGCGAAAGATTTCCGATACGGAACGTGCCAAGCTTGAGGATTTTGCTCGCATTGCGAGTGGATTGCTGCGGTTGCAAAAGACCAACAAATTCCTCACTGACGATTCCACCGCTCTCAAGCGCCTCGCACTGACCGACCGCCTGACCAAACTTTATAATCGCGGGGCTCTCACCGAACTTGCCATTCCGATGATCGAAAAAGCCTTGCAGCAGGGCAAGCCGATTGGTGCGCTGCTGATCGATCTCGATCGGTTCAAGGCGGTCAACGACACCTACGGTCACCTGATGGGCGACGCGCTTCTGATCGAAGCGGCTCAACGTTTGCGTTCCGCCTTAAGGGAAACGGATATTCCGGTGCGTGTGGGAGGTGACGAATTCGCCGTCATTCTTCCTGATGAAGATTGCATGGAAATCATCGAGACGGTGGCAGGAAGGGTGGTTGAGGCTTTTCGTGAACCTTTCCTCATCCACGGCGTCAATCTGGATGTTTCGGCAAGCGTAGGGGCAGTTCTCGCACCGCGCGACGGCACAACGCCGGACACACTCGCCCGCAATGCGGACATTGCGCTCTATGAGGCAAAGGGCAAAGGTCGTAACTGCTATAGTATTTTCGGTGAAGCTGGAAAAAAAGTATAATAAAAACAGCGTGATATGTATATTTTCGAGATTCTGCATTAGCTAGATAGAAAAAGCCCGGACTGATCAGTCCGGGCTTCTATATTCTTACGTCCGACTCTTAATCGAGTACGTAGCAGGCTTTAGCCTTACCGCGTGCGGGATCGCCGAAGGCGCGATTGTCACATTGGACGCCATTGCGGAAGACGCCTTCCGTGAACCGGCCGTTTGCGCCGTAGCGGACGCGCTTGCGACCGTAAAAATCGCAGAACCCGCCTTCCTTCGCACAACGGCTCCAGTCGCGGTCGCGGTCATCATAGCGGTCATACGGATCATACCGATCCGGGCGTCCGGGGCGATCAGGGCGACCCGGACGGCCAGGCCTGTCTTCCCAGCGATCCTGAACCACGAAGGAGCAGCTTTTCTTTTTGCCCGGCGCCGGGTCACCGAAGACGCGGTTCGAACAGGTGACCTGTGGCCGATCAATGAAGCGCGACGTATTTTGTCCGCCGGTGCCATAGACCACTTCAGCCGGGTAGGGCAGCTGGCAGACTCCGTTCTCGCTTGCGCAGCGCTGCAACTTGGCTGCGGACGCCGGCGTTACAAGCGGGGAGAGGACGGCCACCAGGCCGCCAAGGCATAGTGAAGCAACAGTCGTCTTGAGTGCAGGTGTCATGATGAGTCCCTCTGATATCGATGAAATATGCTTTAGTTCCGATATCTTGAACAGAGGATGAATGCGCAGTTCACAAAGAGCTGCAAGCTTGCAACGCCTGACAGGAATTTTGCGGGTGTCGAAGAGCTGGAACGAATGTGGGGTCGACAATCATTTCCTGCTCTGGTTTGCTTGGAGCTGGAGTGAGGACCAGAAATGCACCATCTGCCGTTCAGTTTCAAATCGATTGTCGTTGTTCTGGCGGCCATGATTGCCACTGGATTCTATGTCGGCCACAAGACCAAGGAAGTGCGCCAGACCTCGCTTGATCAGCACGTCGCGCCTTCTGAAGCTGGAATATAATCCATCGACCACTCCTGAACCGCTTCCTTTCCCGCAGCTTTCATGAAATGAGAGTGAAACACTCACGTTCACTCTTTGGAAGGCTGCCCATATGCACGGCGAATACAAAGTCCACGGCGGAAAACTTGTCGTTGTCGATCTGGATGTTCGTGACGGGCGCCTGAGCAATGTGCAGGTGGCGGGCGACTTCTTCCTGGAGCCGGACGAGGCTCTGGAGGATATCCGCAACGCTGTCGAAGGTCTCTCTGCCGATGCGTCGTCGGAGCAGATTGCCGACGCTGTGAGGGCAGGTCTTCGGCCCGACGCCATGATGCTCGGCTTCAGCCCCGAAGCGGTTGCGATTGCCGTCCGGCGGGCTTTGGGTGTTGCTCGCACATGGCGGGATTTCGAATGGCAGATCGTTGAAATGCCTCCGGTTTCCCCTGCCATGCATCTTGCGCTTGACGAGGTTCTGGCGCAGGAGGTTGCCGCCGGACGCCGCGCGCCAACGTTACGCTTCTGGGAATGGGAACGTCCCGCCATCATCATCGGCGCATTTCAATCGCTGCGCAATGAAGTCGATATGGACGCAACGCGGGAATTCGGTGTTGAAACCGTCCGTCGCGTTACCGGTGGCGGCGCGATGTTCGTGGAACCCGGCAGTACCATCACCTATTCGCTTTATGCGCCGGGCGAACTCGTAGGGGATATGAGCTTCGCCGATTCCTACGCATTTCTGGATGATTGGGTGTTGAAGGCGCTCAACTCGCTCGGCATCGATGCTTTCTATAAACCGCTGAACGATATTTCGAGCTCCAAGGGCAAGATCGGCGGTGCGGCGCAGAAACGCTTTTCCAAGGGAACAGTTCTCCACCATGTCACCATGGCTTATGACATGGATGCCGAGAAGATGGTGAAGGTCCTGCGCATCGGGCGCGAGAAGTTGAGTGACAAGGGCACGGCCAGCGCGGTCAAGCGTGTCGACCCGGTTCGCAGCCAGACAGGACTGCCGCGCGAAGAAGTCATCAAGCGCATGAAGGATATGTTCGTGTCGCTGAATGGCGGCGTGAGCAGCAAGATTACGCCGGAAGAATATGCAGCTGCGGAAAAGCTTGCGGTCGAGAAATTCTCGACCCAGCAATGGTTACGTAATATTCCCTGAGCTTTCCATCCGACACTTGATCGCGAAGCGGGGTGACTTGCCCGTGCTGTCATGGCATAGGGAGGCCGCAACGCGACAACCTTACGCTCCATTCCACTCAACAAAGTCCTCCCGTTCCATGATCCGCATCGACAATATCAGCAAATCCAACAGCCATCGCATTCTCTATATCGAGGCTTCCGCCGCTTTGAACCGTGGCGAAAAGATCGGCCTTGTCGGTCCAAACGGTGCGGGCAAGACAACCCTGTTTCGCATGATCACCGGCGATGAACTGCCGGACGAAGGCCAGGTTTCCGTCGAAAAAGGCGTGACGGTCGGTTATTTCGACCAGAATGTCGGCGAAATGGGCGGTCGATCAGCCGTTGCGGAAGTGATGGAAGGTGCGGGACCCGTCAGCGTGGTTGCGGCTGAACTTCGCGAGCTGGAAGCCGCGATGGTCGATCCGGCCCGTATGGACGAGATGGATGCGATCATCGAGCGCTACGGTGAAGTGCAGGCGCGCTACGAAGAGCTGGATGGCTACGGTCTGGATGGCCGTGCGCGTGAGGTTCTGGCAGGCCTTAGCTTTACGCAGGAAATGATGGATGGCGATGTCGGCAAGCTCTCCGGCGGTTGGAAAATGCGTGTTGCGCTGGCGCGCATTCTGCTGATGCGCCCGGATGTGATGCTGCTCGACGAACCGAGCAACCATCTTGATCTCGAAAGCCTCATCTGGCTGGAAGCATTCCTCAAGAACTACGACGGCGCGTTGCTGATGACTTCGCACGACCGTGAATTCATGAACCGCATCGTGACCAAGATCATTGAAATCGATGGTGGTTCGCTCACGACCTATTCCGGCGACTATGCCTTTTACGAGGGCCAGCGGGCGCTGAACGAAAAGCAGCAGCAGGCGCAGTTTGAACGCCAGCAGGCCATGCTTGCCAAGGAAATCAAGTTTATCGAGCGTTTCAAGGCGCGCGCGTCCCACGCTTCGCAGGTTCAAAGCCGCGTGAAGAAGCTGGAGAAGATCGACCGCGTGGAGCCGCCACGCCGTCGCCAGACCGTCGCTTTCGACTTTGCCCCGGCGCCGCGTTCGGGTGAGGACGTTGTTAGCCTGAAGGGTGTGCACAAGACCTATGGCAGCCGCACGATCTATGACGGTTTTGACTTCATGGTTCGCCGCCGCGAACGGTGGTGCATCATGGGCATCAATGGTGCAGGAAAATCGACGCTGCTGAAACTGGTTGCAGGCGCTGCCGAGCCGGACAAGGGCAACGTCAATGTTGGCGCTAGCGTCAAGCTCGGCTATTTCGCGCAGCATGCGATGGATGTGCTCGACGGCGATGCAACGATACTGGAATGGCTGGAAGAGCGCTTCCCGAAGGCAGGGCAGGCCCCACTTCGCGCACTGGCTGGCTGCTTCGGATTCTCCGGTGACGATATCGAAAAGAAGTGCCGGGTGCTTTCGGGCGGTGAAAAGGCGCGTCTGGTCATGGCGGCCATGCTGTTCGATCCGCCGAATTTCCTGGTCCTGGACGAGCCGACCAACCACCTTGATCTCGATACGAAGGAAATGCTCATCAAGGCGCTTGCTGCCTATGAGGGCACGATGCTGTTCGTATCGCACGACCGGCATTTCCTCGGCGCTTTGTCGAACCGGGTTCTGGAGCTGACACCGGAAGGCATTCACCAATATGGCGGCGGCTATACGGAATATGTGGAGCGGACGGGGCAGGAGGCTCCCGGGTTGCGTTCATAGGGCGCTTCAACTGTCTGTTCTGGTGCGCATCTTATCCGAAAACCGTTTCACGCTTTTCGGGATGCGCTCTAACGGCAAAATTTGCGCCGCTTAATCAAAATAAGCCATTGATGCATATGCGCGGTTCAGTTAGAAACGCGCATGTAAAGGCTTCGAGCCTTCCGGCAATGCACCCGTAGCTCAGCTGGATAGAGTGCTGCCCTCCGAAGGCAGAGGTCACAGGTTCGAATCCTGTCGGGTGCGCCACTTCCGAACAAAACTGGGCACTCCTGCCGGAGAGGCCCCGCCACCCATCACCAGCCTTTCCAGAATCGTTCTCCGCCCGTGGATGCGGATTTCTGTATCGTCGACTTCGACATTGTCGATCATGGCGCGGAGATAGGCGCGGCGAAATGGAATTGAGCCGTTCTGGATATTGTCGCGCATGATGGTCGTGAAGGCGGCGATCTTGTCTTGCGTGATCCGGGCTTCGGGACGAAGTTCTGTGAGAGCGCGATCGAGGGCAACCTGCGAGATGTCGCGCTCGGTCTTGATCGCGGTGATGCGGTCTTTCAGTGTTTCGTCGGAGGGGTCGGCGATGCCATTTTCGATGGCGTCGTAGAGGCGCTTTAGGCGCGCTTCTGTGTCGCTGAGGTTCTTTCTGAGATTGGCCACGCGGTCGGTGTAATCGGCACTGCGGTTGGCCTGGCGTTCGATCAGGCCGGTCAGCAGTTTTTCAACACGTTGAGGTGTCAGGAGCTGATCCGTAATGCGGTCGGTGACGATTGTATCGAGCTTGTCCATTGGTATTGAGCGGCCCTTGCAGGCGCTCTTACCCTTTTGGGCGCAGGTGGCGCAGGCATAGTAGCGATAGCGACCGGACTTGCCGGTTCTGAGGGTCATGCCGCCTTGGCAACTGGCGCAAGTCGCTAATCCGGTCAGGAGAATGGGACCGGTTACGGTGCGTGGCGGGGTGGCTTTGGGGTTTCTGGCCTTAAGAACCGCCTGCAGATTGTCGAAGGTTCTTATGTCGATGATCGGCTCGACGGGGACCATGATCTGCTCGGCGGCAGGCTTGTCTTCCTTGGTTTTCCAGATTTTGCGGTTGAAGCGGTATTCGCCCTTGTAGACCGTGCTGGTGATCAGATTGTGTAAAGGGCCAATGCCCCATCGCGCGCCCTGGCGCGTTCGGTAACCATGATCGTTGAGCCAATTTGCAACGGCTTTCACACCCATTGGGCCGGTAGTACCGTCGCCATTGGTGAAGAGCCTGAAAATCAGCCTGATGGTCTCAGCTTCGACAGGGTCGATCGCGAGGCGCTTCTTGGTCTTCGAGCCGCGCTGCTCGGCAGCGATGATCTTGTAGCCATAAGGAGCCTTCGCGCCGTTCCAAAAGCCCTGACGGGCATTTTCCTGCATGGCGCGTAGTGTGTGCTTGGCGTTTTCCTTGGACTGATATTCATCGAACAGGGCAAAGACCTGCCGCACCATGACGCTCATCGGGTCGTCGCCCAAATCCTGGGTGATGCTGACCAGTCGGACATTGTGCTTCCTTAAGCGGCGAACATGGTACTCCAGCGCGAAATGGTCGCGCGCGAAGCGGCTGAAAGAGTGGACGAGGACAACATCGAACGGCGTGCCGTCGGTTGTCGCCATATCCAACATACGCTGAAGCTCCGGGCGGCGATCATCCGTACCGCTGGCACCGGGTTCGACATACTCCGCAGCGACCGTCCAGCCACGCGATGCACAGTACGCAATGGCCTGCCGTCTTTGATCTGGAATAGAGAGATCATGTTCGGCCTGCCGCCCCGTTGAAACACGCAGGTACAACGCGGCCCGGGTCTGCACGTCGGGGAGAGTGCTGTTGAGTGTGACCAGGGTCATGGCGGCTTATCCGATCATGAGGTTGGGCAGTTATCGTTGACCGATCTTTGCGGCTGTTTCGAGTCGGGCTTTGCGGCGTTCTTCAGAAGGGATGAAAGCTCACGCAGGAGGAAGGACTCAATGACGTCCAGCTCAGCTTCCTTAATCGGAAACTCGTTGCCGAAATCGTCATGGACGAGGTGCTCGCTGGCTAGGTCCGAAGTCGGGCCGGCCTGCGGCAACAGTATCCTGCGATCGCTGGACGGGTGTCCGCGCATCGTCAAATCCTCGGAGTTCGTGGGAAAGGTACCGGCGGCGTGATGGCCGCCGGCTGTTATTTAGTCGTCGTTCGCGGGCGGCAGGTGGCGATGCGGGTGCCTTGCGTGACCGCGTCGCTGGCAGATTGCTTCCACCGCTTCACAGTACGTCGCGTACGCGTATTCGTAGGACTGCTCCCGCGTCCCGGGGAAAGTCCTGCCCGCCATCATCACGGTGCAAACAGCCTGGAACATCGCGTAGATGTCAGCTTCGCGGATCGGCTTGGAACTCTTCGCGCTAACATATTCCGTTGCCCAGAGAACAAACTCTTCTGGCATCTGAACCGGTACAAAAGCGTCGAGTTCGAACGGGGGATGTTCTCTATGATCTCTCATTGCGATCTCCATCGATTGGTGATGGAATCAATATGAGGGCGCTTCCGCGTCCTGGTCCGCGTGGAAACCACGAGGTTTTTTTGCAGATCCATGCATGAATTCGCTTGAGACGCAGTATGCCGGTGGAGTTCAGCGATGGCAGAGAATGACGAATTCGGGCGGCATGAGGTCCTGCACATGACCGCTTTCCTGGCACGCACCGTTGCCAGCGAACTGGCCGCACATCCCCAGGTCAAAGCCAATCCGGAATGGCTCACTCTTGCCGACGATGCCGGACGCTCCCTTGAGGCGCTTTATCAGGCCATCGGCGCTGTACATCTGGATCAGACGCATCCTGATCCAGATGCCGCAAATTGAGCCAAAGCCCAGCGCTGTGACACCGGGCCCGGCCTAGAAACGCGGGGCAAGAGCCTGCTGCTTCTGCCGGATCATCCGGCGGATTGCATCCAAGCATGCAACCGTGAGGCGATGGGCCTCTGAGCCCGGCTGTGCCTGCGCCAGAGCGCATTGAACCTGATGCTGCATGACGTGCAGTTCCGCCAGTGAGCGACCTTGCAAATCGGCGATGGTGATCAGACGAGACATTGTATTCCTCCTTCGTTCGGAGGCCCCGTCCATCGGGGCCTTGCGGCCCCGGACACACAGCATCATCGGGGGATGGACCCGATGGGCGGGCTGGAGAAGGAAGAAGAGGGAGGGAATGCTTGGCATAACCGGAGTGGATCAAAAAGCGTTGCGCGATGGCGGATGGCGGATGGCGCAAAGTGCACGGCAGGTTTCATAGCGCTCAAGACCGCAGGATTCTGCGGGTTTCCGGGCTCTCAAATTTGCGGATTGTCGGCTAAAGGCGATATAATGGAGCTATATTGGAGTTTTGTTTTTACTACTGAGATTTTGATAATGGATATTGGCAATGCAGATCAGATTGCTGGGCGAGCTAAGCTTCAAAGAGATGCGTCAGGCCCTATTCGAGGCCCTCAATGAAATCGAGGACGAGTATGCAATCCGCTTTTCGCGGGGCGCGGTCTTGTTCATCAACCCGACCGACGGCTGCGACGAAAATGTCGTCCCCCGCAATCGGTTGGGCCGAGAGGTTACACGAGTGACCAAGAAGGGGCCTTATCGCTCGGCAGCGGATGAATATTGTCCGTGAGCTGATGGGGATTTCGGGGAGGTGCGGATGAAAATCCCGCATTACATCGGGTTGGAGAAAGCCCGACAGGTTTTGGCAGAGATGGGTGTCGAGCTGAACGCGCGGCAAATGAAGCGAGCGGCAGATAAGGATGCGACAGGGCAGCGCCGTTTGCCATTCTTTGTCGATCCTATCGAAGGCACACTCAAAATAGAAAAGGATACCCTGGTCAATATTTACAGAACACTTCAGAACGAAGCTGAGAATAACTACCGCAATAATGTTGACTAGATGGAATCACGTCTGATCTATTGATTCCGTAACTATATAACAATCGCAATTTAATGTCAGATATACGCAAGCGCACAGGCAGCAAAGGAACGACTTATCAGGTCCGTTATCCCAGTCCGGGAACTAAAACGGGCTTTAGTTATGCGACCTTCGATACGATGAAGGAGGCACGCGCATTTCTTGAAAGTGGCGCGACCCGTCGCAAAGCGGTGATTAACCGTTCCGGTCCTCAGACTGTTGCCGAGGCCACGGAGCTTTGGCTGCGCATCTGTGAAAAGGAAGGACTCAATGGTCGCGAGCCCATCACCTCCTATACTCTCGTGAACTACGAGTATCGCTCTTCTTTCATTAAGTCGTACCGTTGGCCTCGAGCCTTGTGTGATCTTACGACGCCTGACGTGGTTGCATTCAGGTCTTGGCTTTTGCGTGGTGAAATCAGCCGCGTGGTGGCCAGCAAGGTCCTTTCGTCTTTCCATTCGATCATGAAGGAAATGACTATTCGGGGCCATATAAGCCATAACCCAGCGATTGGTGTGTCGATCCGGGCAGACTCAAGGTATCAGGAAACTGCAAAAATCCCTTCCCGCCGTGAGATCATGGCGCTTCTGGCTGCGGCGGATGAGTTAGCAAACTCAAAAAACCTGACTATTTCCAATGCATGGGCACGATATCGTCCCATGCTGTATCTTGCGGTGGACTCTGGCATGCGGCCCCAAGAGTATATTGCGCTTGCAAAGTCAGCGATATCGGGGACAGGGGTTCAGGTTGAGCGGGCGCTCGACGGTAGTGGCCGTTCAATCTCGGTTACTAAGACACCTGCGGGACGCCGGTTCATTGATCTGAGCCCTGATACGCTTGCCATGATTTGGCACTATGCAGAGCATCTGGCAGTCCCGAATAAATACGACCTAGTCTTTCCGTCTGATAATGGGCGGTGGCAATGCCGGCGCAACTGGCAGCGTCGAGGCTTTGAAGTTGCCTGCGAAAAGGCGGGGCTGGTCGAAGAGGTAGAGATCGACGGCAAAACTGTTACCCAGGTCAAATACCGGCCTTACGATCTGCGTCATTTCTTTGCGTCGATGCTGATCGAGCGGAAGGTTAATCTGAAAAAGATTCAGACCCTGATGGGGCACTCCAACATTGAGACCACGCTCAATGTGTATGGGCATTTGCTTGACGAAGCTGAAGAGCCCCCGCGCGAAGCGATCGGTCTCTTGGGCCGTCTGGCGCGCGGCGATGAGAGCGGCAAAGCCCCTCTGTAAGTCACTTGGCGATATGCTTAAATATATAAATCTAGCAGGATATATGTTTTTACATATGCTTTTCTTGGTCTGCCGCGCTTTCTGGTGATATGCCAAGGCATATAATGGTGTTATAAAAATATGTCATAGCACATCGAATTTGACGGGGAGACCAGCTCATGATATGCTTTTATATATCAAAGAATGGTTTTCATATAGAAAGGCCTATCGAAATTGAAGCAGGGGCATGACATAGCAGAAGCCTTGAAAGAGGCACGCGGACGCAAGGGCCTTAGCCAGCGCGCGTTAGGCGAGCTGGCAGGTCTGCCGCAGAGCCATATCTCGAAGATCGAGAGCGGTGCTGTCGATCTGCAATTGTCGAGCCTCGTTCAACTGGCTCGGGTTCTGGACCTAGAAGTCAGGTTGGTGCCCAGAAAAGCTGTGCCAGCAGTTGATAGTGTTGTGAGAACCACAACGCCGAGCGTTGGCACTGCCGACCAAGCGCAGTTCCATGACAATCTGCGGCGTGTAGCCGAGGCTGCCAACGAACTGACGCGACTCCACCTGCTTCCCGACGGAGGGCGGTTGGGGGATGCAGCGCAGCTGCTACAGCGCGTCGCAATTCCTCCAGAGGATTTTACCCGTGTTCGCAAGGCGCTGGATCAGTTGAAGCCGCTGCAGAGCCTGCCCTTTAACACCGAGTCCTACGAAGCTATCGCGAAGCGTGTGAACGATCCTGCACTGCAGAATGCTTTACGCAATGCGTCCCACGTCCTGCGCAACGTCCGTAACAACGTCGTCCACAAAAATACCTCAGGCACGCGTGCCTCGGTCCGGCCGGCTTATGAACTGAATGAGGAGGAAGACGATGCCTGATGTCTCTGTCCTCAATGTACAACTCTACGGTGATACGATCGGCACGCTGACCCATGTTGGCGGTGATCGAACGATCTTTGCTTTCACAGAGAGCTATATCGAGAATGATCAGCGGCCCACGCTCAGCCTGTCTTTCAAGGACGCCTTCGGGGGCCTGATCACCGACATCCCGGCCACGCAGCGTCGCGTCGCACCTTTTTTTGCCAACCTTCTGCCAGAAGGCACATTACGGGACTATCTGGCGGAGCGCGCAGGTGTCCATGTCGAGCGCGAGTTTTTTCTGCTCTGGGTGCTGGGACGGGATTTGTCGGGCGCGGTTACAGTCGTGCCTGCCGATGGTGAGGCTTGGCCCCCGAAAACCGACAGCGCGCTTGCAAAATCCGTAGAAAAAGATCGCGCAAACGCCCTCAGATTCTCACTGGCTGGCGTCCAGCTGAAATTCTCTGCCGTCAAGAATACCGGAAAAAATGGCGGGCTCGTGATCCCGGCTCAGGGCGTCGGCGGTGAGTGGATCGTCAAGCTTCCCTCCACACGGTTCGAAGGTGTGCCAGAGAATGAATATTCCATGATGGCTTTGGCTCGCGCCGTCGGCATCGACGTGCCGGAGACCCAGTTGATCGATATTGAGTCCATCGACGGCTTGCCCGAAGGCCTCGGCACGCTGAACGGCCAAGCCTTTGCCATTCGGCGGTTCGACCGCACCGCAGACGGTCCTGTCCATATCGAGGATTTTGCCCAAGTTTTTGGCGTCTTCCCTGAGAAGAAATACAAGCAGGCCAGCCTCCGGAACATCGCGACCGTACTCGGTATCGAAAGCGGAGATGAAAGCATTGCGGAGTTTATCCGTCGGGTGGTGTTCAGCGTGCTGATCGGCAATGCTGATATGCACCTCAAGAACTGGTCGGTGATCTATCCCGATCGCCGCACGCCGTTGATCGCTCCGGCCTACGACTTCGTTTCCACGATACCGTACCTAGAAGACGACAGCTTTGCGCTGAAATTCGCCCGAACACGCAAATTCGCCGGGTTCACTCTGGATGAATTGAGCTACTTGGCCGACAAGGCAGGTCTGCCATCGCGGCCCACCCTGGCAGTGGCACAGGAAATGGTAGAGCGTTTTCTTGTGGAATGGGAGGGGGAGAAAAATCATCTGCCGCTCGCGCGGGCCGCCGTCGAGACGATCGACCGCCATCTTGAAGCGCTTCCTCTGGTGCGGGATATCTGACGGGATGGCAATGCACCGAACGCCTACGAAAGAGGCAAGTGTTTATTATTAAACAACAATGCCTGATTTTTGATGTCAGCAAATCAGCATTATTGTTTCTAATCTATTGTTCGCTCTGGCTGCTAAATCATGTAGAATCAGAGGAAGGGGACTGAAAAACTGTGTCGAACGCGAAACAAATATTGGCGATGCTGAAGAGCCGGGCTGACGGAGACGATGAGCGGTTTTTCTCGATAGCTCTCCAGATTGCCGCCTCTGAAGCTAGGCAGGGCCATAAACAGACCGCAGAAGAGCTGCGCGCTGCTGTGGACCACGCGCGCGCGCGGTCATCCAAAGGCGCTTCGGTGGCCATCCCGTTCGCTCAGCCACGCGGGGACTTAGAAGGCCTTCTGGAAATGCGGCAACCGCGTTTCAAGATGAAGGACGTAGTACTCAGTGAACGCCTCATGTCCAGCATTGACGATGTCATCCGGCAGCAGCGCAAACGCGACTGGCTGCGGGAGCACGGCAAGACGCCTAACCGGCGCATTCTGTTCGTGGGGCCTCCGGGTTCCGGCAAGACCATGTCAGCGGAAGCGTTGGCCGGCGAGCTCAATCTTCCGCTTTTCGTGATCCGCCTGGAGGCGCTGATCACTCGCTATATGGGTGAAACTGCTGCCAAGCTGCGCATGGTGTTCGATGAGACCGCCAAGCATCGCGGTGTGTATCTCTTCGATGAGTTTGATGCGGTGGGCGGACAGCGCACCGCCACCAATGACGTTGCCGAAATGAGGCGTGTCCTCAACTCGTTCCTGCAGTTTATGGAAGAGGCCACGTCAACGGACAGCCTGATCGTCTGCTCGACCAACCACGCTTCATTACTAGATCGCGCGCTTTTGCGCCGCTACGATCAGGTCTTTGAATTCGATGCACCGTCGCAAGCGCAGATAAAAGAGATCATTCTCAAGAGTCTCAGGCCGATGAAAACGCCGCGTCTGACTTGGAGCAAGATCATAGCGGCGGCCGAAAATCTCAGTCAGGCTGAGATCGTCCGCGCTGCTGATGATGCCATCAAAACCGCCATTCTAGACGAACGCAATCAGGTCACGACTGACGATATCGTACGCCGACTTGATGAACGAAATCAGATGCGCATCGCGTTCGCTGAGAACGGAGCCGTTTAGACTTAATGGTGTCCAGATTTACCCTGCCACATATCGATATATCTGCTTTTCGCACCTCCAATGAATATGTGGGACAGGGTGGACGCGGAAGCCCGGATGCCCGCGTTCGCGGCGTCCACGGTGCGCGCCTGCTAGTCGAACTTGAAACAGCATTCGCGGCATCCGACCAGGCGCGGCCAAATGATGATCGTCTTCCGCAGGCCGAGGGCTCTTTCGTCGAGGTGGAGTTGCGACGCGGGGCGAAAGCCGACGAGCTTGAACGTAAGAATGCTGGGGTCCGCGCAGCCGCTGTGACCACAGGAGACGATCAGCAGCGCATAGTCGCTCTCTTCGTTCCCGACAACGCGCGGCCTGTCCTGCAGCAGATATTGAATGACTATACCAATGGCCCGCTCAACGAGCGTGGTAACCCGCCCCACAAGGGACGGGTCGAGGCCATCGAGCGGATCAGGCAGGCCCGCCTTGAGACGTTCTGGACCGATGATCCCGCAGCCCTGCCGCAACACCCCCAAATCCAGATGTGGTGGGGATTGTGGTGCTGGCGCAGCGGCGAAGTGACGGTCGATGCGGCCTGCGAAAAACTCGGATTGCGAACCGCCGGCGCTGACCGGCGGCTTTATTTCCCTGAGATCGCAGTCATACCGGTGTATGCCACGCGCGCAGAAATAGAGTTGCTGTTGTTTGCAACCGGTGAAATCGCCGAATTACGCCGAGCCAGCGACAACCCGGTATTCTTTACCGACACCGTGCGTGACACGCAGCATGAATGGTCTGACGAATACGCAGAGCGCGTTGTCTGGCCGGGCGCGGATGTTCCCGCTGTTTGCGTGCTGGATACGGGAGTGAATCGCGGGCATGCATTGCTTGAACCGGCTTTGGCTGCCCACGATCTTCATGCGGTTGATCCGGGCTGGGAAACACACGACCATCACCCCGACGGCCACGGCACTGCAATGGCAGGGCTTGCCCTGCATGGTTGCCTTACTGCACGTCTCGGCGATGCTTCCGAAATCGTGCTCAGCCACCGGCTGGAATCAGTGAAGCTTTTGCCACCCAACGGCTTTGATCCCAACGAGCCTCATACTTACGGGGTTATCACGCAGTCTGCTGTGTCGCTGCCGGAGATCAGCGCGCCGGACCGGAAGCGCGTTTATTGCATGGCCGTATCAAATCAGAATGTATCGGGAGCTATTCCTTCCGCCTGGAGCGCGGCTGTCGATCAGGCCGCAGCCGGCGTAATGATTGGTGACGAAGATGCCGCGCCGCGACGCCTCTTCATCGTATCCGGCGGCAACATACCCGCCGAAATAGAAACAAGCCGCCTGATACCGCAAGAGGATTGCCCGATAGAGGACCCCGCCCAGGCTTGGAACGCCCTGACCATCGGCGGTTACACCGATCTCGATCAGATTGCAGACAATGGATACCAGGATTGGTCACCTGCTGTCGCAGCTGGAGAGCTGAGTCCGCATAGCCGTACTTCTGTGACATGGCCTCAAGGGCGCGCGCCTTTCAAGCCGGAGCTAGTGCTTGAAGCAGGCAACAGGGCCGTTAGTCCGTCCGGCAGAGAAATTCTCACCATGGATTCGTTGTCACTGCTGAGCACCGGAAGCGATGTTACCCGCCAGCCCTTGGTGCCATTCTACGCTACCAGCGCAGCCACCGCACAGGCTGCGCGGATGGCCGCCCAGCTGAGCGCAGCACATCCTGAGCTATGGCCCGAAACGATTCGTGCACTCATGATTCATAGTGCCGAATGGACCGAGCCGATGAAGCGCGCTTTTGGTGGCACTGCCCGTGTGAGAGACAATTACGGTCTGGTACGGCGGTTCGGGTACGGCGTGCCCAGTCTGGAACGTGCCAATGCTTCCGCACAAAATCATCTCGCACTGATCGCGCAAAGTGAAATCCAGCCGTTCCGGGTACAGGGGCAACGACGCTTCAATGAGTGCCACTATTACACTCTTCCGCTACCGCGCGTAGTGCTGGAGCAGCTTGGCAACGAGATGGTGGAACTCAAGATCACGCTGTCCCATTTCATCGAGCCCAACCCCGGCCTCTCCGCCAATGCCGACCCGCAACGATATCAGTCGCACGGCTTGCGGTTTGATCTCCAGCGCAGGCGGGAAACATTGGAGCAATTCAAAACGCGGGTAAACGTCGCGGAACGCGACGACCCGCGTGCGCCGGTGAACGGCGAAGCCGACGACCAACGCTGGGCGTTGGGGCCGCAAGCTGTCTCGGCCGGCTCCCTCCATTGCGACGTCTGGTCTGGACCGGCGATTGACCTTCTTGGTCGCGATACACTCTGCGTGAAGCCTGTAAACGGGTGGTGGCGACAGCGGGCGTCAGTTGCAATCTGCAATAAGGCGACGCGGTACTCACTCGTAATCACTATGAAAACAGCGAGCGTGGATATCGACCTCTATACGCCGATCAGCACACTGGTAGGAGTGCCGGCAGTCGTCGAAGTGGGTGCCGCCGAGGTCGAGATATGACCCGAAGCGCCCAGGACGACGAATTTTTCTTATTTTGTGTATCGCTGCGCGCCGCACTGCTTGAGCAAATCACAGGGATAGAGAATGCCGGTTTCAGCCTTTACTGGGATAACAGCAGCCCAAATTCCCTAACGCGCAGAAAGCTGGAAGCGCTCTACCAGTCGCACCTCATGAAGGCTGCGGCTCATGGGGTCTATGTCGTCACCCGTCATTCGGACTGCGGTCGCCGCAAACACAAAGATTACGTGATGAGCAATCCGTATGGTCTTGACCTTAAATACAAAGATTCACGGTTTGTGTGGCCGGGCGGGCAGATGTACCAAGGGAAACAAATGGATGTGTGCCCCTGTACCAAAAGCGGCGAATTGAGCGAGCATTGGGTCATAGAGGATGTCATTTACGATCCGCAAAAAGACCAGAAAATTTGCGATAAAATTGAACGCGTCCTGTCGGACATTCATGACGCTATTCAGAAGTCTCGTGACAACAGGCCGCGCTCAGCTATCCGTGAGTATCTACTGCGTGCAGTAATTCAATTAAATGATCTCATATCACCGCTCCCGGTCGATGAGTACATCGCCACACGTATTACCCAGACGGAATAGTGAAAATTATTTGCCAGTTTGATATAATAGTAGCAGTATAAATCGACAATTCGCCCCAACAGGCGGAAAAATCAAAAATCTTGTGGCAAATATGTGGCGAGAACAGGCTAGAGGCCGCAGAAACCCTGGACTTTTTATGCATGGGGTGCAAGGGGTCGCAAGTTCGAATCTTGTCACTCCGACCATTTTAAAATCAAACACTTAGCGAAATATTATCGCTAGAAAATCACAAAAATCCCGAAATTTGCCACAAAATGCCGATCCGCTGGAGCCCGCGGAAATCCTCGATTGTCTGCCTCAATCTTTCTGGGCATGTGGCGAGTTTGTGGCAAGGCCATATTTATTACATGGGTATACTTACTTTACCTTCCTTGCCTTCTATTTCGCTCTATGAGCATGGAACGTTCGGGTTAGCGAGCTTGATCAGGCTCTTTCCTTGCATTGCCCGCTCCTGATAGCGCTTGTAGTTCTGTCAAATGAGCCGGGCTTAAATCTCCCTTGAGAACCCGTAGTGCGGTTATAATCGTCTCTTCAAGATCGCTTGAGAATGAGCTCTGTCCGACGAGGTGATTAACGACCCAGGCGGCGAGATCAGTATCGATGCTGATCATCACCATTTGCTGCGAGTCCAAATAGCCCTTGTTGGTCGCCGGCCAAATAGCCTTCTTTCGTGATGGCAGATCTCTCCATGTATCGAAATTCATGGCTGTACTCCCTCTAGACGTGGCTTTGCCGATACTGACGTTTTTCTCTCAATGAGACGAGTCAGTTTATAGCGCCCCCGCATGCGCGGGCCGGGCTCTACGCTGCGCCTTTGGCTTGCCCGAGCCGCGCGCGTCTCGGTCATTCTGTTACGATCCCTGACGCAGATCGATGAGCGCTGCGGCACGCGCTGCGCGCGGTGACTTGCTTTAACGGGCGTGACCCGCCGCGCACGTTGTGCGCAGAATTAGAAAGAAGAGGCCTGCGGCCCCACGGCCGTCAAGACCGAGCCCTGCGCTTGGGCTCCGGGCGCTGCCGGGGCGTTCCCCTTCCTTCCGCGCCCCGAAGGTGGGGCTTGTGCAGGCCGGGTGATCCCCCTTTCCCCGGCAGCGGTCCTGACAGCCGATCCCCCGCTCATTGCCGCTTTGGCTAGTCGGGTTGCATGCGCAACCCGTTTCCAAAGGAGAAAGGCAAATGACTTCCGATATTTATCAACGTGTGACCGATCAGATCGTGGCCGAGCTGGAAAAGGGCGTCTGCCCGTGGCTTAAACCGTGGAACGCTGAACATGCCGCCGGGCGGATCACGCGCCCGCTGCGCGCTAACGGCATCGCTTATCGCGGGATCAATGTTCTGATGCTGTGGGCCTCTGCTGTCGAGAAGGGTTTTGCCGCCCCGTTGTGGCTGACCTACAAACAGGCGCAAGAGCTGGGTGGACAGGTGCGCAAGGGTGAGAAGGGATCGCCGGTAGTTTATGCAAACACCGTTACCCGCACTGAGAAAGACGAAAGCACCGGCGAAGAGACCGAGCGCGATATTCCTTTTATGAAAGGATATACCGTCTTTAATGCCGAGCAGGTCGAAGATCTGCCCGCTCATTTCTACGCGCTGCAAGAGCCTGTTCTTGATCCGGTGGCACGCATTGAACCCGCAGAGCGGTTCTTTGCCAGCGTCGGCGCGCAGATCACGCATGGCGGAGACCGGGCTTGCTATAGCGTGGCGCTGGACCGGGTGCAGATGCCGCCTTTTGAGGCATTTCGCGATGCAGAAAGCTACTACGCCACACTTGCGCATGAACTGACCCACTGGACACGGCATCCCTCGCGCCTTGATCGTGATTTCGGGCGCAAGCGCTGGGGTGATGCAGGGTACGCCATGGAGGAACTCGTCGCCGAACTGGGCGCAGCCTTTGTTTGTGCTGATCTGGCTTTGACGCCGGAGCTGCGGGCTGATCATGCTGCCTATATCGCGTCATGGCTGGAAGTCCTGAAAGGCGATAAGCGCGCAATCTTCAGCGCCGCCGCGCACGCGCAGCGCGCCGCCGATTTTTTGGGCGGTGCACAGGCAGAACCGGAATCCATGGCGGCCTGAAACAAAAAGCCGCCCGGACCTGCGGGTCCGGGCGGTTTGTCTGCAGAATTTCGCGCCCGCGTTGCGGGCGCTGGCTTTAGTGCAGGGTCGGGGAAATATCCCCGATATCCCCCGGCTGGTGACCCCACTGGTCAGCAGGATCAATCGCGGCACCGCGACCCTGGCGCAGACGGGATTCGATGATCTCATCACAGGCCTGTAGGCGAGCTACCACCGCAGACGCTTCCTTGCGATCATAGACCGTGAGAAGGTCATGGCGTTGGCCGAGATATTCTAGGCAGACGATGAACGAGTCGCCATAGTAGGGCTTGCGAAACAGCACTTTGCGGTCCATGGCCGCCTTCTGCCGTTCATATTCGTTTTTCAGTTTCTCCATCGGGGCATAGTCGTGCTGCAATATACCGAAACGATGGGGCAGCTTGCGATCAAAACACGTCCAGCCGCCATCCTGCCCGATAGCGATATGTCGCCCGTCCAAGCGCAGTTTTGTCGTCTTGCGCCAGCTGTCTCGCAGCCCAGGCCGCGCTCCGTAATACAGGCCGAAGTAAAACAGTCCGCCAATGACATTGGCCCAGTCCAGTCTTTGCGTGTGCAGTATCACGCCACCAATGATAAACGCGACATAGACGCCGATGAGGATATCAGCGATATCGGCCAATCTAGCGCGAAGAGGCGTCAGGGCCCGCACGGTGATATGAAATTCCGTGGTGCCGTCACCGGTAGATACTTCTTCGGTATGTGGTTCACCTTCGAAAGGCTGCTTCATAGTTTCCATTGTGCTTGTCCTTTCAATCCGGCTTGCGTTTTGACTGTCCTGAAAGGAAAGTAAGTCCTGGCGCGGCTGCAAAGCCGCGCGCAAACCGCGTCCGTTTTGGGGTATGGGGGATGGAGTATACCGATCCGGTCTTGCGGCGGTTACGTGACCGCCTGATCCGCTACCGCAGCGAGGCGCGCACCAATGGGCGCAAGCGCCCCTGGCACCGCGTCGCGATGGATATTCTGGATGCGGAATCCGTTTCGCCCGCCTTCTACGAGAAGGAAGTGAGCACAGAGATATTCGGTGAGGCGCTCCGCCGGTTCGCCGCCGGATTGCAGACGCCCACTATTGAGCGGCTGGACGCTATCACCGCTTTTCTGACCGAGCAGAACTATCTGAGCAAAACCGATCTCGGCGAAGCGCAAGCGCCGCTGGACGCTGCGCGCCATCTGGCGGCCTTCTTCGGAGAGGCCGCACCGCGCCACCTGCCGGCGCGCGATGCGCTATGCGGCCAGTTTCTGGCCATGCGCAGCGATGGCGCGCGCAGGAAATATGTCCTGCTGGATGTGTCTCCAGCCGGAAATAGCGGGCTGCAGGTCGAGGAAACTGAGCATAGCACCAGTGCGGTCACGCATTCCCGCGATCCCGCCGAGCTGCGCCGCTTCCTTCGCGTCGCCAGCACCGCGACGGAAAAGCGCGACGGCTGGATGATCGAAGCCCCACGCGGCCAGGTGATCGTCTTCATCCGTGATCGGCTGAGCGGTGAGGCCAATATCTATACCGTGATCGCCGATGACAGAGAGGCGGGAGATGCAAACGCGGCCCGCAACATGCATCTGTTGCGGCCCGTGCGGATTGCTGGCGGGGCACGGATTGTGCCCCTCGGACCGAAATCGAGCGCGCAGACAGAAAGCCCGGTGCCGGGCTTTTTGAATCAGATGGTCTGGCATTTCAGTCGGCAGGAGGAAGCCTGATATGGCGGCACCTCCCGGCCCTAACCTCGTTATGCCTGACTCGTTTCTTGAAGCTGTGCGTCAAGGCCGTACTGAGCGGATCGCCGAGTGGCTAGAAGGTGGGTACAGCAAGCTCAATTATCAGGAAGCAGGCACCGGCATGACGGCGCTCCATTACGCAGCCGCCCGCAATGCTGTTCCCATAATCAAATTGCTCCTGCGCACAGGCAAATGCGATGCGCGGATACGCGATCACAAGGGACGGACCGCTGCGACCCTGGCCATCGAGGTTGCCGATAATCCTGTTATAGGTCGCTATCTCTATGATCTTCAGTTCAAGCAGATGCCGGAGCGGCAGCCGGATCAGGATGAAGCACGGCGCGCGCGCTAGTCAGCGTCGTATTTCCCGGCGAACACCGCATGGAGCGGGCTGTTCTTATCGAAATATTCGACTCGCTGCAGCATCATCGGGTGGTGGCCTGCCCAGATGATCAGCTGGCGCTTTAGCCGGTCGCTGCGGGCGAACTGGCGGCTCACTTCCTCAGGACTGAGTAGCGGGTGCAGCTCAATACTGGCCGATCGCCCGGACAGGCCGGTCGCGCCCTGTTCGGGGCTGACCTCACCGTCGCGTGTTACGCTGACGGTGGTCTTGCCCAGCCTTCCGGAAATATACTCCATGGTCATCATGTCGTTGTTGCCGAAGAACTGCATCAGCCCGGCATTGCCGGCAAAGGTCTCCCAACGATTGCCATAGAGCGCCTTGCCTTGACCCCAGTCTTGCAGGAACACCCAGAGCTTCACATCAAATGACGCGATCTGCCCGGCAGCGTCTTCGAGTTGCCGCATATGGCCCAGAACCGGAAACTCATCGAGGCAGACTAGAACGGGAGCCGCGGGTTTGACACGCGTGCGCTCCATAGCGTCTATCAGCTGATTGACGAACAGGCGCAGCCAGCGATTACACAGACCCATGCGGGTGGCGGGCAAGCACAGATACAGGGTCGCGCTGGCATCAGCTGATTTAAGATCAGCCAGGTCGAAATCATGCCCCGAAAGCACGCTGCGCATCGCGCGGTAATCGAGAAACTTGGTATGGCGGCGCGTGGTCGATAGAACACTCGCGCGTTCATTGACCGGTTTTTCATAGAACTCGCGCGCCGCACTTTCGATCGCGTTGGCGATGTCAAATGTAGCAGGACGCCTTTGCAGGCGCTCCGCATTGGCAAACATCGCCAACTCCAGCGCAAACCCGTCTTCTTCACCCTCATCCCCAAGCAGCGCGTCGCGCAGCAGGCTGCGTACCGCGATCAATGTACGCTCCCCTTCGAACTGCGGCGCGGTCGCGACATGCAAGATCAGCCCTTCGAGGAAATTACGGGCGCTTTCGTCCCAATGCGGGTCTTTGCCCGCCGGGACGATCAGCGCGTCCGCGATCATGCCCGCATCCTCGATAATCGTCTCGCTGTCGGGTTTTAGAACTGCCAGCGGATTATAGCACTTGCGAAACGACGCCGCGTGCGGGCCGCAGGTGTTGAACGGGTCGAGCACATGGATGGTCTGACCCAGGGCCGCCCGGCGGCGCGCGGTCAGGTTGGCCAGCTCGCCCTTGGGGTCCAACGCCAGAACGGAACCGGGATAGAACATCAGGTTGGCGACCAGTGTCACCGACTTGCCGGTGCGTGATCCTGCCACCGTCATCATGTGACGGTTATCGTCAATGCCGATCAGCTTTGAACCAAGCGCCCCCACCATGATCTTGCGGCCGGGGTTCGCCGGGTCATAAGCAATGGCCGGATGGGCAGCGAGCTTCGCCGGTTCCAGCCAGCGCGCCTGCGGCACGGTCTGCTGATGCAGGTAGCGCGTGGACACACCGCGTGCAATGTCCTTCGTAAAGTCTGCATAAAAGCTGTCCATCGGAGCCATCCTTAGCGGGAGTTGCCCCGAATATCGCAGGGCGTCGGCTTCCCATTCCGCGCAAAAACCGCGTGTCGTTGCGGCGTGAGCATACGGGTCCCGTTTCCTTTCGTCTGCTGTCCCTCCCAGAATGATCCGCGTTCTGCCGGGCGTGGCCTTCCCATCAATGGCCTGCCCGCGCCAACCGGCCCAAGGGCCGGCCCGTGTTGCCCATGACGGCTGCGGCTGCTGCCGCCCGGCCTTTCGTCCGCGTCCTTCGGGACAGCAACAACAACGAAAGGAAAAAACAATGGGACTCGATATGTACGCTCACACCACCACCGAACAGCCTGCCGCTCCGGTGGACTTCAAAACTGACGAGGCCAGCGAAATTCACTACTGGCGCAAGCATCCCAACCTGCACGGCTGGATGGAAGAGCTTTACCGCACCAAGGGCGGCACCGACGCAAACTTCAACTGCGTTAATCTGCAGCTCACAGCCGCAGACCTTGATCAGCTGGAAGCCGCCATTCGCGATCGCCGCCTGCCTTCAACCACGGGCTTCTTTTTCGGCAGCTCTGACGGGTCCGAGATCACCGACGATCTGGCGTTCGTCGCCAAAGCCCGCGAAGCCCTGGCTGCGGGTCTCACCGTCTTCTACTCATCCTGGTGGTGAGCCTTTGAACCGGGACGGCTAACCCCGTCCCGGTTCAGGCATCTGGCGGCAGGTCATCCTCGTCGATGCTCATTTCCATGCGGAAACTCTGAATGCGCGCGTGACCGTAGCGCATTTGCTCGCCGCTCATGACCACATAGCGCAACTTGTCCGCGGTCAGCATGGTCAGGAGCATCGGCAGCGCATCTGCCGGCATCGGGAATATGCCCTGCAGGTGGCGACGATGCAGATTGAGCGAGCCGATACCGATGGGGCTGTCGCGCTCGCGTTGGCCCTCGTTCAACCGCCGATCAGGGAGAAAGACAAGCTCAGCTGTTCCGGCCTTGATCTTTAGCGGGCGCAGTATTTTCCCGCGCAGCTGCAGGTGACGGTAATCCGAATAAGGTCCGTCGCGTTCGTTTGCAGCGTTTGCACCAAACATAAAGCTCCACTCCCAGTCCGCGATCTCAAACACGTAGTAGATCGTCTCGACCCGTGGCCGCCCGGGCTTGCGCTTTTTTCTGACAGGCTTTTTCGGTTCCTCTTTGGTCATGGCTGGATGTTACCAAAGCTTCGGTCGCGGGCGAAAGTGCATACCCATCTGATCGGTGCCGTTTGACATAACGGTGTCTTCGCCCCATCGCTGACAGGGCCGAGGGTGAGCACGATCCTGATCCCCGCGCACGTTGCGGCCATAGAGCGGCTGCCATTTCTGTGCATGTTTGACGATCGCGAGGGGCGGTGAGCGGGCCGGTCTGTTTTTTGGGATGAGCGTGCCTGAAACTCATCGACCTTTCGCTAGGGGATTTCCCTCGACTGAACACGCCACAACCTGATCGGGCGCGCACCGGGTTCAAGGCCTTTCGGCCCTAAAGGGTGCTACGCGGGTGTCCCCGCCTTTCGGAAGACCTGCAAGGCGGGCGATCCCCCTCCCGCGTATCAGCCGTGAACCCGTCGCTTCTCCGCCCGCTCCTAGGTGAGGCGTGTCGAGGAAAACCCAAGCGAAAGGAGCTTACATCATGGCACGCAACAACACCCCGAACCGCAAACCGGCCCGCGAGTCCCGCACCCCGGCGTTTATCGCCTGGCACGTCGACGAGAAAGGCGAAAAGTCCTTCTGGACCCGCATCGGTGCCGCCTGGGATCACAAGGACGGCGAAGGTTACACCCTTCAACTCGACCTGGTCCCCGTCAATGGCGGACGCGTCATCCTCCGGGTTCCCGCCGAGGACAACACCGATCAGGAGGCGGGCGCGTAAGCGCCCCCTCACTGCCCGAAGGGAGGAAACAACATGACCACATCACTTCACATCGAAACTGCCCGCGCCGCTCTGGCGCGGGCAGCCTGGGCCAGAGGTGAAAAGCCGGCCTACGACGAGGAAGCCATCGCCGATCTGCTGGCCGACATGCGGCACTGGTGCCGCAAGGCAAATGTCGATTACGGCCGCTGCGACCAGCGCGCCGCGTCCTATTACCAGAACGAACTCGGGAGCGCGTCATGACGCGCTCCCTTGAAACCCACACCATCCTATGGCGGGGCCTGTCGCTTGAAGTCAGCTATGAGCAGAACTGGCTGGGGACGGAGGGGGCGTTCAGCACGGCGCATCTACAGGTGAATACCGTAGCGCCTGAGAAAGCACCCTTGCCGATAACCGAGACAGGATACCGGTCCCGGTTCATCGACGCGGAGACGATCGCGGAGGCCGGAGGGCCGGTCGCGTTCGTTAAGGCCTGGCTCGACCAAGCCGCCGAGACAAAATCATGGAAGGAGCAGCAGGAGACAGCGCGGCAGATGACACTTTTCTAGCCGCGTGCTGCGGACACGAAAAAGGGCGCGGACCGGAGGTTCGCGCCCGATTTTTTTGCGTGGCTGCTTTAAGCGCTGATCACCATCGGCACCATGTGATCACCGCAGACAAGCCGGGCATCATGCTTTGCCCAGGCTTTCAGATCGCAGTCCGGGCAGGCATAGCGCAATCGCTTGCCGCTCTTTGGCGTCGCGGCAGCTTCGTCGCGGCCATTGGGATTTAGAAGCAGCACAGTAGGCGCTTCCTTCCAGGTGATCGCAAAATCCTTGACTATCAGCTTCTGGGCGGCCTGCTCGAACGCACCGCCGGGAACAATCATATGAGTGACCGTCTCACCGGTTTCTTTGCCACCGTCTTCGCCGGTGTCGGTAGGCAGCAGGCCGACGCTCTTCATTTTGTCGGCCCACTCGCGGTTATGATAGCGCCCGCGTCCGGGCGTCCCCCGGTGGTGCTGCCAAAGATGGACCATCTCATGAACCAGCGTGCCAAGGATTTCGATCAAGGGCCGCTCGCCAAAATTGGTAGGATTGAGCGCAATCTCGTCGGCCGTCCGGCCCTCGCTGTTGTTGAATCTATCGCCGGAGAAATACCCGAACGTGCCTTTGCGGCGTTGCAGCGTAATCAGTGCATTAGGCAGCTCATTACCGAACAGCGCCTTGTTGAAGTGCTCATAAGCCAGCTGGAATCGATCATAGGTCTCGCGGGTGGGTTTGATCGGCAGGAGCCCAGAAGCAGAATGCATGTCCATCGCGAACCATCCTTCTGCACCGTCCTCGTCGGATTGTGATGTACATTCCAGAGAGGGTCAGGGTGCCATTGAGTGATGGCGATGAATGTCGTGCAGTTTCGGGGACCTTTTTCCTCGTCAAAACCGCGCGCCGTTGAGATCAATAATATTGTGATGTACACTCCAGTCACATCGTCAGATTGAGTGGATGCACATTTCCATTCCGCCCCGCTGCTCTGCTACAATTATAGTATGAGGGGCAATCCCAGATAGAGATGAGTACAAGGTGTGCGTGGTACTACCACGCGCACCTTGCTGGGGGGACTCTCCAGTCCCCCGCAGACCCCCCTCAGGGCATCCGTAAGGCTGCGAATCCGCTTGTGGCGTATTCGGTCCTACGGATGCTGTCAGCCGGGCGCTGGCGCTTTTGGGTATCGAACCCATCCCGGCTGAGAGCAACGATTCGGCGTTGCATCACGACCATGGAGACTGCCGCTCTCCCTGGACCCATCGCGCAAAGGGCTATCCGCGCCCCTTGCAACCACGGCCAGGACTTTCGTGTCCTGAACCACGACCGGCGTTTCGGCACCGGCTTCGAGCAAAGGCGAGATGTCTGCTCTCCCTTTGCGATCCCATCGACCAGGGGCATGGCTGCGCCCCTGGACCCGGCGGCGGCTGCGACAGGTGTGTCGCCAGTCGAAGACGGATCGGCAAGCGCGGTTTGCGCGCGGTCTGGTGCCGATCATTGCGGCTACGTGTTGATGCATGACGGAGAAAGAGACACGCGCTGCACCGATATCCTATCGCCCGCCCACCGCGTTGCGGGAGGCGTTTAGCGCGCGTGTCGAGGCCTCCGGCCTGTCCGTCAATGCCTTCATCACCCAAGCCGTCTTCGACCAGGATGCGCCGCGACAAGCGCGGCGGGCCCCCATCGAGCAGCAGACAATCGCACGGCTTCTGGCCGAAACCGCGCGCTTGCATGACCGCCTCGGAGCGGTCGGCGTCGATGCTGAGCTCGATGCCGCGCTGCTCGATGAGGCCCTTCGCGACCTTCGCGAAATCCGCGCCGCCTGTCTCGCTGCCTTGGGACGAAAGCCATGATCCCCAAGGCGAGCCAGCGTGCCGGCGGGCAGGACCTCGCCACCCATCTTCTCAACGCGCACGACAATGAATATGTCGAGCTGGCCGAGCTGCGCGGTGCGGTCGCCGATGACATGCACGGCGCGTTTGCCGAATGGGAGGCGATCGCGCATTCCCTGACAAAGTGCCGGAATTACCTCTATAGCCTTTCGGTCAATCCCGATCTCGGTCAGGGGCAGCTCAGCCGCGATCAGTATCGCGATTATGCCGCGCGTGTCGAAGAAGCCCTCGGTCTGACGGGGCAGCCCCGCGCCCTGGTGTTCCACATCAAGGAGGGGCGCGAGCATTGTCATATCGTCTGGTCGCGCATCGATGCGCAGGCTGGCAAGGCCATCCACCAGCCGTTCGATCATGACAAGCTGATGATGGTGACGCGGAAGTTCGCCCGCGATCATGGGCTGACCCTTCCTGCCGGCTATGAGCGCGGCGGTGACGCTAGGCGCAAAAAGTCGCTCTACGAAACGCAGCAGGAGCGCAATTCCGGCCTCACCAAAGAAGAGCGCATGGCGGCGATCACCGCCGCCTGGAAGCGCAGCGACACCCCGCGTGCCTTCGTGCGGGCGCTGGAAGAAATGGGCTATGTGCTCGCCACAGGCAACCGGCCCTATGTGCTGGTCGATCTCTACGGCAACATGAATGCGCTGCCGAAACTGATCGATGACCGCAGCATCCGCACGAAAGATATCCGGGCCTTCCTGGAGCGGGAGTTCCCGCCGGAGACGCTGCCGACGGTCGATGAAGCGAAAGCACTGGTGGCGTCCCATCGCCAGGCCCGCGAGGATTTTATCAAATCCGGTCGTGACGCCAAAAAGCTCGACCTTTTGAAAGCCGCGCAGGCAGGCCGTAGAGAGAAGATCGAGGCGGCGCAGGCGACGATGAAGGCGCGGCATCGGCAAGAGGTCGGGGCGCTTTCGCAAGAGCAGCTGGCGGCGCGGCGACAGCTGCGCACGCGCTATCTGGATGAAGCCCGACGGGTGAAAGAAGCCCGCGCCGCAGCGAAACCCACCGGGCTGGCTGCATTCCTTGGCCGGGTTACGGGGGTCAGTTTCGTCATCAGCAAGCTCCACAAACATCGTGATGCACAGCGCTATGCCGCCTTCCAACAGGAGAAAGGGGCGCTCCAGGAGAAGCAGGCGGAAGTACAACGCGTGCTGGAGCATCGGCATACATTGCAGGCGATCGATGCGGCGCGGGAGGTGCGGGCGCTCGCGCAGATCGAGGCGCGGGAGCTGAAAAGCTATGAGGTGGCGCAGCGCAAACAGGAACGGATACAGCAGCGTCAGGGGCATGATCACATGCCGTCGCTCAATCTGACCCTGAAGCCAAAGGGTCGATCAGCTGTGCCGCACAAGGCAAAGGATCGTTACCGGGCGCGCGATCGGCAGCGCGATCGTGATCAGCATGATGATCGTCGTCAGGATCAGGAGAACAGTGCTGCCGATGATCGGCGCGCTCTACGGGAAGTGTTCGGAGAGGCCGTGAAAAAGCGGGCGGAGCAGGTTGAGGCTGGTAAGTCTGGCAATGGTGAGAGCGCGCGCGGCGGGGACAGTGGTGAAGGTGCGGCTCGTCGCCGGCAGCGAACAGGTCGGCGAGCACCCGAGATTGAAGTGGAGGCCAAGCAGGCACCAGAACCGCACTGGACCGAATTGCCGTTGGCGGACAAGTTCCAGAATGCGGCCCGTGATAGCAACCAGGCTGCGAGTGAGAGCGGATCGGATACACGACGATTGAGGCCCTCGCGTGCCACACGCGATCGTGGCAATGACCGTGACGAGGGTAAGGATTTTGAGAGGGAGCGGTAGGCAGTCATTTATACGCGTTGTTCGTGGATGCCCCGGCTCATCCGTTCATGCTCGGCCATGAGGAAGGTGACGTAGCTGCGGATCAGGTTGCAGTAGAGACGGCCTTCGTCGGCGTCGATCGTGATGCCACTTTTCAAGTCGACGCCATGGCGGACGCCGCCGCCGGTGGGTGATGAGAGATAGCCGTGCAGGGTGGTGAGCCAAGCAAGAACCTGATCGATCGTCTGCCCCTTTTTCTTCGCCTGCAACTCCTTTGCGATCTTGTTGAAATCCTTTTCTGCAATCGTAGACTCACCGGTGCTGAGGCCTTTGAAGGCCGTTACAACGGATTCCATCAGCCACAGGATTTCCTGTACGGCCTGCCGGGGATGGCCTTCGGCCAGCAGTTTCTCGGATTGGAGTAGAGATTTTTGGACGATCTCCTGTGCCTGCTCGTCGAGTGATTGGTAGCGTTCGGGCACAGCGATCGGTTGATGCAGGCCGACGGCGATCAGCTCCGGCGGCCGGATCTCGTATCCAACGCCGTGCTCCCGCAGAATGCGGTTCATGCGGCCGACATCAGGCACTGCAACGCTGCCCTCGCCGCGCAGTGCTTCGCAGGCCTCGTAGAAGGCTTCGATGAATAGCGGCGCGTTTTCTGCGGCCTGCCCAACGAGACGGTTCAGGTCGGATTCGGCCCAGCTCTCGGAAGAACTACCGCCCGAGCCGCCGAAGTGGCCTTTAAAATGTTCGAGCATGTTCCAGCGGTTGCCCTGCGCCACGACCTTGTCGATTAATGTGTCGAACGCGCGCACGGCTTCTTGTGGCATGGGGCCGGGTGTATCGAAGCGCCAGGACGGCTCCATTTGCATTTATTCGTTCTCCTTCAGATGAAGAGCGTTTCGAGCTCTTCCCTGTGCGCCTTGTGCTTGGCAGGGTTGTCGGCAGCAAGCTTTTTCAGGTTCAGTAGCTTCCAGCGCACGGCGGGAAGGTCCGCTGCCTGCGTCAGTCCGATCGCTTCAAAATCCGGCGCGCCGTCGTGCAGTGTGGTCAGGAATCTCTGGGCACCTGCGTCAAGGCGCGCGCCGATATCCGCGATGAGCCGTTCCCTTGTTGCTACAAGGTCGTCGAGAGTGACGGGAATAGTCGTCATGCCGATGAACTCGCGTGTATAGGGCTCATCGAGGCTGCTGAGACTGGGCCTGAGTATTTCGTGTGCCGGGCGCGGTGAACTGGCAACGTAGACGAGGAAGGTCCTGAACAGCGCGTCGGTGAGCCCTTCATTCTCGTAGAGCAGCTTCACGTCGAAAAGATCGCGCGGGTGCTGGCGGTCCATGGCGGCATGGAGCTTGCCGCCGAACAGGTCCTCGAAGGAGACCACTTGCAGCGCCGCGTATCCGAATTCTTCTTCCACCGTTGCGGACACTTCGCGCCGTTCGGGATCGTGGACCACGCCGCGCGTGACGGGCGAGGTTTCGATCTTGATTTCGGCGGTGCCGAGCCGGGCGCGGATGCGGGTTGCGCCGCCGCTGCCGCCTTCGATCCGGCGGGCATCAAGACCTGTAATGCCGTTGCATGCGGCGGCCATGATCCGGTCGAGCGTTTCATTGATGTCGGCGAGGCTATCGGCGCGGTCGCGCACTGGCAGGTAGGTCAGGTCTATATCGACCGACAGGCGCGGCATGTCGCGGTAGAAGAGGTTGATGGCGGTGCCCCCTTTGAGCGCAAAGACCTTCTCCGGTTCGATGAATGGCAGCAGCCGCACCAGCAGGGAGACCTGCGCGGCGTAGAGTTCACGGGCCATCGGTCTCTCCTGTCGCGGGCATGAATTCCGCAGGCACCATGATCCTGTAGCGGGGGTGGATCTTGCCGCCCTTCACCAGCGCACGGTCGCCGGTGCCCAGGTTGAACTCGTCCGGGTTGAGGCGTTCGCGCCAGGCATGCTTGTGGCGGTCGGCGAAGACAAAGAACAGGCGGCGCACTTTGATCTTCCGGCAGCTGTGCAGCAGCGCCGTCAGGCGGCGCGGGCTCAGCGTGGCAAGCCCCTGAAACACCATATCGAGATTGTGAAAGCTCTCGTGCTCGGGCAGTTCATCGAGCGCTTCGAGAATAGCGCGCTCCGGCGACGAGATGCGCAGTGCCCAGCCCCAAGGCAAGGCATGGGCGGTGCCGGGCTTGCTCTCGGTGAGACCAAGGGCCGGGTCGCTGAACAGATTGAGGCTACGCGGCACCAGCGGCGCGTCGAGCTTGATGCGCGGAAGCCATGACGGGATGGCGCTGCCGAAGAGCCACACTGGTGGGGACGTGCCGAGCGGCAGATAGTGGCTGTACCCCTGAAGGCCGAGGGCGGTGCTGCCGCCGGCGTGGACCGGGTAGTTCATTATATGCTGGAGTGAGAGCAGGCAGGTCTGCCAGTCGAGCGGGACCGGCTGCGGGGCCGGGCGGCGGAATACGCCGCGCTCAAGACGCTCCAGCCAGCCGCGGTCTATATATTTGCGGGTCAGGAATCGGCTGACGCCGTGAGCCTCCAGCCACAGGGCATCTACAACGAAGCCCGCCGGGACGGCTTCGAGGACGCTCTTTAGCTTATCTTCTTTAAGTGCACTCATGGTACACATTATAGCATATTTTTAAAGGGAGTCGCTAGGGCTCTTTGGAAATGTCGTGATTTGGATACTGTGGGTACACTTATTGACTCTTTTTCAAAGAAATGGCGCGTCCCGCTTGCGCGGGTCAGGCCCTAGGGTCCGCCTTCGCTGCGGCTTCAGCGAGCTCCCCCGAACCCCTGCGTCGCCGGGGGCTTTGCAGGGTTTCTGCCCATGCGGGTGACGATTCTTCGCGCGCGAAGAAGGGGCCCGGGAGCCCACCCCCAAAGCAGGCCCTTGCTTCGCCAGCTCCGCCGCCGCCCCTCAGCTGGTGAGGGCGACGGACGGCTCCGGACGAAGCAGGTAAACCGACCGCGCATCCTGCACACACGGTGTCTGCAAATTGCAAGGTAATAAGGGGTGTGTACATAGTGGCGCAAGGTGCATCTTTTCTCTCCAATTTTCTCCAATTCTCTCTATACTTCGCGACATGTTGCGCCGCGAGAAGGCACGCTAGATGAATGAGGTTCTCACCGTTAGGGAGGTTGCCACCCTCCTGAAGATTAATGAGAAGACCGCTTACAAGCTGGCAGGCAGGGGCGAAATTCCCGGCTTCAAGGTTGGGGGATCGTGGCGCTTTGAGAAGGCGCAGCTTGAAAGATGGATGAAGTTAGAAACATCCAAGAGAATACGACAGGATGAAAGCTGATATGTCTTCGGGGGACGACCAAAATTTAAAGTCTACGCTGTGGAGTGCCGCAAACACTCTGCGCGGCTCTGCCGTAGATCGCACCGATTGGAAGGCCTATATCCTTCCGCTTCTGTTCTTCAAACGCATCTCCGACGTTTGGGATGAGGAGACGGCTGAAGCCCAGAAAATTTATGGCGATGCGGACCCGTCGCTGTTTCCTGAAGTTCATCGATTCACAGTGCCTGACGGCTGTCACTGGAATGACGTTCGCGAGGTACCTTCGAACGTCGGCGCTGCGCTGTTGAAGGCGATGCAAGAGATTGAACGAGCCAACCCGGACACATTATTTCGCGTCTTCGGAACAGCAGACTGGGGGAACAAAGAGAAGTTCTCAGACGAATTGCTGAAGGACCTCGTCGAAGGCTTTTCAGAGATTAAGCTCGGAAACAAGGCCGTAAGCACGGACGTGTTGGGGGACGCGTACGAATACCTCATCGGGAAATTCGCAGATGTGACCCGGCGAAACAAAGCCGGCGAATTCTATACGCCGCGCAGCGTTGTGCGCATGATGGTTGAAATTCTCGACCCACAGGAAAGTGAGAGCATTTACGATCCGGCGTGCGGAACCGGCGGCATGCTGCTCGGCGCGATCGAACACGTAATGCGCAAGGGCGGCGACCCGCGCACCTTCTATGGCAAAATCTACGGTCAGGAGAAGAACCTTACCACGGCTGCAATTGCGCGGATGAACCTTGTCCTGCATGGGATTGAGGACTTTCAGGTTGCGCGCGAAGACACGCTGCGTAGCCCTGCCTTCACCGATTCGAGCACGGGCGGCTTGGCGACATTTGATTGCGTGATCGCGAATCCGCCGTTCTCACTTAAGGAGTGGGGCCGCGATCTCTGGGAAGCAGACCCCTGGGGCCGCGCGCAATACGGCATCCCACCTGATAGTTACGGTGACTACGCCTTCGTTCAGCACATGATTTCGTCGATGGCGTCAAGTGGCGACGCCCGGATGGCCGTTGTCTTGCCGCAAGGCGCACTCTTCCGGAAATCAGCCGAGGGCGCCATCCGTCAGGCGTTGCTGGAAAAGGATATGGTCGAGGCCGTGATCGGCCTTGCGCCGAACCTGTTTTATGGCACCCAGCTTGCGGGCTGTGTGATGATCCTGCGTCGCAAGAAACCCGCAAGTCGAAAAAACAAGGTCTTGATCATCGACGCCTCAAGCCTCTTCCGCAAAGGCCGGGCTCAGAATTTTCTCGACCAAGAGCACAGCGATCAAATTATTGCGTGGTATCGCGCTTTTAAAAACGTTGAAGATCGCGCCACGGTGGCTTCGCTCGATGAGATCAAGAAGGAAGGCTGGACGCTGAACATCTCGCGCTATGTCCTGCCGCCCATCGGTCAGGACATTCCTCCGCTGCCCGAAGCGGTTGAGGCATTCAAGACCGCGTTGGCTGATGCGCGCGCGGCGGAAGATCAGCTTCGTAAGGTGTTGGTTGAGGGTGGGTGGCTGCAATGACCCAGCTCTCACAGCGCGAACTTGAAACCTATCTCTGGGGCGCGGCAACCCTGCTTCGCGGCCTCGTCGATGCCAGCGACTATAAGCAGTACATCTTCCCGCTGATGTTCTTCAAACGCCTATCCGATGTCTGGGATGAGGATTTCCAAAAGGCATTCGAGGAGACTGGTGACAAGGGCTACGCAACCGACACAGCAAACGACCGGTTTGTCATCCCTAGCGGTGCGCACTGGAACGATGTTCGTGTAGCGGCGCGCGACGTGGGACGCGCGCTGCTTTCCGCCTTTCTCGCTATCGAGGCCGCAAATCCAGAACGTCTGCAAGGGGTCTTCGGAAATGCCAACTGGACCGACAAGGCCCAGATTCCCGATAGTACGCTAAAAAACCTGATCGAACATTTCTCAAAAGAAGAACTGACTTTGGCGGCCGTTCCTGAGGATGAGCTTGGTAACGGCTACGAATACCTGATCAAGAAATTCGCCGATGACAGCGGCCACACTGCGCAGGAATTTTACACTAACCGCACCCTCGTGCATCTCATGGCGCAGATGCTCGAGCCGCACCCGGGCGAGAGCATTTATGACCCGACCTGTGGTACAGGCGGCATGCTGATCTCGTGCCTCGCCGAAGTGAAACGGCGCGGCGGGGACATTCGCACTACCGGCCTCTTCGGACAGGAGCTCATAACCATCACGGCGGCCATCGCCCGGATGAACCTTGTCATCCACGGCGTAGACGATTTCCACGTAGCCAGTGGCAACACGCTGGCGGCGCCTGCCTTCGCGCAAGGGGATAAACTTCGAACCTTCGACGTGGTCCTCGCAAACCCGCCTTACTCCATCAAGAAATGGAACCGCGGCGCGTGGGAGCAGGATCAATGGGGCCGCAACTTCCTCGGCACACCGCCGCAGGGGCGTGCGGACTACGCCTTCTTCCAGCACATTCTGTCTTCAATGGACCCGAAGACTGGGCGATGCGCAATCCTGTTTCCGCATGGTGTGCTCTTCAGAAATGAAGAGGCAGAGATGCGGCGCAAACTAGTCGAATCCGACCAAGTCGAATGTGTGCTGGGGCTGGGGCCGGGGCTGTTTTACAACTCGCCAATGGAAGCCTGCGTGGTGATCTGCCGGTCTCGGAAACCCGCCGCGCGGAAGGGGCACATCCTGTTCATCGACGCTGTAGCCGAGATCGCGCGCGAACGGGCGCAGAGTTTTCTGCGTCCTGAAAATCAGGCCCACATTTTGGCGGCTTATCACGCCTTTGCCGATGAACCCGGCTTTGCTGCAGTCGCAAGTGTGGGCGATGTGCTGGCAGCTGACGGTAACCTGTCGATTGCTCGGTATGTCAAGCGACCGAAGGCCGTTGCGGTGGGTGGGGGCGCGACCCTGGCGGCGACATGGGCAGCGCTTGACGAGGAGGGGCGTGACTTTTGGTTGGGCATGGACGCGTTAGTGGACATGCTTGATGGGCTGACGCCTGCGGAGGAAGCCGATGCTTGAACGGCTGACTTCAAAGTCTGAGTGGACGCGCGTGCGGTTTGATCAAATCGCCACGCAGATCAACGACCGCGTCGACAATCCCGCCGAGGCCGGGGTCGAACGTTATGTCGGGCTTGAGCATCTTGATCCCGACAGCCTGCGCATCCGCCGGTGGGGCGAACCTACGGATGTAGAATCGACAAAGCTGCGGTTTCAGCCTGGCGACATCATCTTCGGCAAGCGGCGGGTCTATCAGCGCAAGTTGGCAGTGGCGGATTTTGAGGGCATCTGTTCGGCGCATGCCATGGTGTTGCGCGCCAAGCCCGGCGCAGTGCTAGCCGAATTCCTGCCCTTCTTCATGCAGAGCGATCTGTTCATGGAGCGGGCCTTGAGTATCTCGGTGGGGTCACTGTCGCCTACCATCAACTGGAAGGCGCTTGCTGCCGAGGAGTTCCCGCTGCCGCCGATCCAGGAGCAGGCGCGTCTGGTGGAAGCGTTATCTGCATTTCGGAATGCAGATGAGGCACTTGGTGTTACTGCCGATAGCCTTGCTGCTACGCGCGCATCCTATGTCAGTCATATCATCGGTCAGAATGGGGCTGCCGCGAAAAAGCTGAAGGTCGAAAACCTGCTCGTCGATGGTCCCACCAACGGCCGTTCACCCGCCCCAAGCGACAGTGCTACCGGGTTCAAGACTGTAAGCATCAGCTCAATCCGGAACGGCGTTTTTGATCCCACGGGCTGCATCAAGTTCGTCGATATGACAGCGTCCGAAGCGCGCCCTTTTACGGTGCAGGCCGGAGACATCTTTGCTGTTCGTGGGAATGGTAACCGCGATATTTGCGGCCGGGTTGGGATCAGTCGTCAAACCTATCCGGATTTGGTCTATCCAGACCTGCTGATCCGGATGCGGTTCGACCCGGCGCTACTGCTGCCTGACTTCGTTGTAGCGCAATGGAACCACCCTGCCGTCCACGGTCGACTGATCTCTCGCGCGAAGTCATCAAATGGCATTTGGAAGGTGAATGGGCAGGACATTCGCGCGCATACGCTTGTCGTTCCACCGATCGAGGTACAACACGAAGCCGTGCAATTTCTTACTTCGATTGGCGCCCAAAGCACTGCCATTCAGGTCCGATTTGAGAAATTTCGCAACATGAAACGTGAGTTGTTTAAAGCGATTGCCGGAGGTGCCGAGTGACCTTCAACGAAGCTAACACCGTCGAAGCCCATCTGAGGGACCTTTTGACAGGTCCCGCCTCGGCACGCCCGGCACAGTTCTCGCCTGGACTTGCGCGCAGGGGCAGCAAGATTGCGGGTCTCGGCTGGCACTATGTCGCTCCCGCCGACCTGCCTCGGCAGCCGCAAGAAGTGCTGGTCGAAACCCACTTGCGCGACGCCTTGATCCGTCTAAACCCCGAGATCACCGCCAATCCCAGTCGGGCTGATGACGTGCTCTACCGTTTGCGGGCCATTGTCATGGGTGCGCGGTCGGATGGGCTGGTGAAGGCGAACGAGGAATTTGCCGCCTGGCTTCTGGGCGAACGTTCGATGCCGTTTGGCGCCAATGGCGAGCATGTCACCATTCGACTGATCGACTTTGAGCACGTTGAGAAAAACAGCTTTGTTGTCACGCAACAATTCATCATCCGCGCTGGCAAGACCGAAAAGCGCGCCGATCTAGTTCTGCTGGTAAATGGACTTCCACTGGTACTGATCGAGGCTAAGACGCCCGTGCGCTCTAGCGAAAGCTGGTTCGACGCCGCAATTCAGGTGCACGATGACTATGAGCAGAATGTACCGGAGCTTTTCGTGCCCAACGTCTTTTCGGTGGCAACAGAGGGAAAAGAGCTTCGGTATGGGTCGGTACGGATGCCGGTCGATATGTGGGGGCCTTGGCGTGATGGCGATGAAAAGCAGTCGTTGAGCGAGGTTGAGAAGGCGGCGTCTTCTATGCTGCGGCCGGCGATGGTGCTCGATATGCTCGACAGCTTCACCGCTTTCGCTACGCAAAAGGGCAAACAGCGCATAAAGATCATTGCCCGCTATCAGCAGGTGGATGGCGTCAATAGAATCTTAGAACGGGTCATTGCCGGGCAACCCCGGAAAGGCTTGATCTGGCACTTTCAGGGTTCAGGCAAGTCGCTTCTCATGCTGTTCGCGGCGCGGAAGCTGCGAATGCATCCGGCTTTGAAAAATCCCACGGTGCTGGTCGTCGTCGACCGCATTGACCTCGACAGCCAGATTTCGGGCACTTTTTATGCCGCTGACGTGGCAAATATGGTGCGCACCGAAAGCCGCAAGGAACTGGCCGACCTGTTGGCCAAGGATGCGCGCAAGGTGGTGATCACCACCATCCACAAGTTCGCCGAAGCCGATGGCGTGCTGAACAACCGGGACAACATCATCGTCCTGGTGGACGAGGCGCACCGCACGCAGGAAGGCGATCTCGGCCGCAAGATGCGCGAGGCGTTGCCGAACGCGTTCCTGTTCGGCCTCACTGGTACGCCGATCAACCGCGCCGACAAGAATACCTTTTACGCCTTCGGCGCCGAAATTGACGAGGGCGGTTACATGAGCCGCTACGGCCTGAACGACTCGATCCGGGACGGAGCCACCAAGGAACTGCACTTCGAGCCTCGGCTGGTAGACCTGCACATCGACCAAAAGGCGATCGAGGAGGCCTATGCCGAGCTGACCCACGGGTTGACGGACGAGGACAAAGATCGGCTGGGCAAGGCTGCAGCCAAGATGTCGATCCTGGTGAAAGCGCCCGAGCGCATTCGCGCCATCTGTGGTGACATTGCCAAGCACTTCCAGGAGAAGGTCGCCCCGAACGGCTTCGGCGCGCAGGTGGTGACTTTCGACCGCGAGAGCTGCCGATTGTACAAGGAGGAGCTGGATCGTCACCTGCCGCCCGAGCTGTCGGATATTGTGATCTCGGTGAACAGCGGTGAGTCGGAATACGCACCCTACAAGCGCGACCGGGATGCCGAGGAAAAGCTCCTTGACCGCTTCCGCGATCCGAAGGACCCGCTGAAGATCATTATCGTCACCTCCAAGCTGCTCACCGGCTTCGATGCGCCGATCCTGCAGACAATGTATCTCGACAAGCCGCTGCGTGATCACACGCTCCTGCAAGCGATCTGCCGCACCAACCGGCCCTATGGTGAGCAGAAGACGCACGGCTTGATCGTTGATTATCTCGGCGTATTCGACGACGTTGCGCAGGCGCTAAAGTTTGATGAAGAGGCCGTACGAAAGGCGGTTTCGAACATAGCCGAGCTGGTTCATGCCCTGCCAACGGCGCTGCAAAAGTGTCTTGCCTATTTCGCTGGAGTAGATCGCAGCCTGACTGGCTACGAGGGACTTATCGCTGCCCAGGAATGCATCCCGAACAATGATCTGCGCGATGCCTTCGCTGGCGACTTTAATGTGCTGGCCCGGATATGGGAGGCGCTCTCGCCCGATCCGGTGCTTTCCCAGCACGAGATCGACTACCGCTGGTTGGCTCAGGTCTACGAGTCCCTAAAGCCTTCGACGGGAACCGGCAGGCTGCTTTGGCACCGGCTGGGTGCCAAGACCATCGAGCTCATTCATGAGAACGTTCACGTTGACGCTGTGCGCGACGATCTCGACACGCTCGTCCTGGATGCTGAACTGTTGGAGGCCGTTCTCGGCAATCCTGATCCCGACAAGAAGGCCAAAGAAATCTCGATCAAGCTGGCGGGCCGCCTGCGAAAACATGCCGGTAATCCCAAATTCAAGGCGCTGAGCGAGCGCCTTGAGGACCTTAGAAATCGTCATCAGCAGGGCTTACTCCTCTCGATCGACTTCCTGAAGGAGTTACTGGCGCTAGCAAGGGACGTGGTAAAGACCGAGCGGGAGACGCCCCTGGAAGAAGATATCGATCTTGGAAAGGCCGCACTCACTGCGCTTTTCGAGGAGGCCCGTAACGGTGATACGCCTGTGATGGTCAAGCGTGTTGTAGATGATATCGATGAGATCGTGCGAGCCGTGAGATTCGATGGCTGGCAGGCAACCCACGCGGGCGAACGCGAAATCAAAAAGGCGCTCCGCCAAACGCTTTTTAAATACAAGCTTCACCAGGATGCTGAAATTTTTGAACGCGCGTACGGTTACATTAAGGAGTACTATTAATTCCAATCTGGTGATCCGGTAGACCTTCAATTCCGCTTTCTCTAACGCTCCTTACTGAGCTGAAACGAAATGTGGAATATCGTGCTCACCGATGCTGAAGCACGGGACAAGGCGACGCTGTATTTCTTCGGGCGAGCGCTCCGTGAAGTGCGTGAAAATCCTGGTGCCGGAACCACAGGAATATGAGTGCTGTCTATCAACGCAGCGTGAGGCCCTTGCTGTAGGTCTTTGACCGGGTTCCCTCGAAATCCCATTCGTAAATTGTGGTTGGGCCGAGAACGGCCTGATGCTGCCCAAGGAAGAACGTAAAGCCGTTCGGCGCAGCGATGAATAAATGGAGCATCGGGGGGCGCCGCTCGGTCCTTATGATCGAAACGATATCCTCCGCGAGTTTCATGGCATGAGAGCCGGACTTTACGCTGGCGCCGGAAGCGCCGCTGGAAAGTCTCGCGACAACTAAGTTGCCGATCTCGGGGGTGCCCTGCACAAATTCACGCACCATCGGTGCAACGTCGTGCGTCAGGCCAATCGCTATGGCGAGTTCGCTTCCCGAGCCGACCTGCTCTGCCGACGAATCAATGCCCGCCCAGGCGGGATCAAGAGAGACATCGTCACGGCTCCAAAAGCGCCGACCGTTCGTACGCTGCTCAACCTCGATGGACTTCCCCGCTTTGACGTTGAGTATCGACCCAACGGCGAATGCCAGCGATACATGGGCATCGAGAATGAGCCGCATATGATCGCCTTTCTGGGCTTCGGCGAGAACGAAGGTTCTGAGCGCTGGGAGAAGATCGGTCTCCCAGCCAGCTTCATCCTTGAGGAAGCGGCGGTCGAAATGCGGCACCAGATTGAGGGTTGTCGTAGCCCGCGCCTCGATGTTGTCGATCTGGTGCATGAATGAGCGCACACCGATGGTCGTCTTCGGAGGTTCTTTCGGTCCAGATAGCAGCTTTTCGTCGTGCACCAGCTCACGGAAGCTCTTGCGGTCGAATTGCTTGCGACCCTGCGCATGCAGCTTCTTGATCAGATCATCGTAGCTGAATCCGGCTTCGTCTCTTGGGATGGTACGCATGCCGACAGCTGCAAAACGGTCGTTCAAATGCTCACGCAAATCCTCGCCAGAGCGGATACGTAGGTTGAATCCAAGAGTGCGCAGAACACGACGCAATTCTTCCTGGTCAATCTGCAGGTGGCCGCCCCAAGTTTCGCGCAGGCGGCCCATCATACTGTTAGCGCCGCCCACAAATATCGGCTCGATATCCAGCGCGTTGGTCTGGTTGAGAATCACCTTGCGCAGTGGATCTTTTTCCTTAGGCACCCAGTTCGTCACAAGATGGAAGCGTGCGCCTTCACCTGTTGGCGCATGTTCCAGCTGCGCTGCGCGGGCACGCTGAAGGAAAGAGAACGAAGTGCCGCCGATGAACTTGGGATCAACAAAGTCATTGAATCCGAAATCGCCAGGGCGGACATGCCATTTGCACTGTTTGTGATCGCGCAAAATCGGCAGGCCGTGATGATCCTGGGGTGCGCCGTCACGGGCGTAGTCGACAACAACGTCGTCGAATGCCTTCGGTCCAGTTTCAAACATAACCATCCGGACAGGGGAGTCGTCGCGGAGAAGGTTGGCCGCTTCAAGCCAAAAAATGCGCGCCTGGAAATCGTCGCCCTGTTGCCGCGCTATCACCTGATCGGCCATCACGCACCCCTAACTGGTTGGAAAATACTTGCCCATGATCTCACGCCAGAGTGCAATCGCCTCACACTGACGTCCCTGCTTTTCGAGGCGTACCGCCAGGGCGGCCTTCATCTCCGCCTCGCGCAGCTTCTCCTTGGCAGCCGCGATGAGCTGCGGCGTCATCTGCTCAGAAACGGGCGGCCCAAAACCGGCGGGGTCAGGCCATTGGCGGTCGATTCCGCCAAGGGCGGACGCGAAGAAGCGCCTCACCTCGCTCGGGTAGGTGGTGAAAGGGGCGTCGACGAGGTCCTGCATCATAACCTCGATCAGAAAGGCAGGCTTGATCGGCTTGTCGGCTGACCGATTCCACCGCTTGATCATCTTGACCAGCGGAATCCATTTCCCGCCCAATTCCTTATTCTTCTTCGTCGCCTGTTCCATGTGAATTTCAGGGTCGGTTTTGACCCAATCGCCCCGAATGCGGTCGGGGATTTCATAGCAATTGCCAAGGTCGAAAGCAGGCACTGCGTCGATGGAGAGGACCTTGCCCTCTTCATCCTTGGTATTCCTCTCGAATTCGACCGTGGCGCAGCGGCGGCCCGGTTCGACAGCGTCGTGACCGTAGACCGCGCGCAGACTTTTTGTGAAGGCGTTGATCAACTCTGCCGGTGGTTTGCTGCGGAACTTGTCGCGCTCCTTCTGGCCAAGGACGAAGAAGACATCGACGTCCTTCAACGGCTTGGTTTTGGTGTGGCGCTTGTAGGAGCCCGTCAGCAGATCGCGATCCACGGCGAAGTCAGCACGAATGACCTCACGAACCTCGTTGTGGCGCTTGATCGTGTTCTGGCGCTCCGTCTCGCTGAGTTCGAGGCGCTGCCGATATTTTTCAAATGCTTCTTCTGTTGTGATCATCTGTAATACGTCGCTGATGCCATGATGTCGGGGGTACCAATAATCGTGCCTGCTTCGCGGGCGGTCAGCCCACTCAATCCGAGGTAGGCGGCATCGCTGATGCCGGGAAGATCGCGCGCGCCCGCTTTCGGCTGCAGCAGGATTCGATAGGCGCAGCCCGCAGGCGGCCGGGCCGCCTTCGCAACCGAGCCCTGAAGGAAGTCGGTATCGATCCACATCTGATCGATATCCTTGCCGTCATAGCGGATCGGAAAATCCCAGCGTGCCGATGCATTGGCCGCGCCGGGGTTGTAAAATTCGATCACGAATTTCTCAAGGTCGCCTGTCTCCATCCAGGCGCGCGCCGCATTGTGCACCCAGCCGGACCACGCATCCATCAACTTCTGCGGGTCGAGCCCGTAGTTGAGGATTAGTGTTTTGATCAGCGAGCGCATCCTGTCGGAGACATAGATGGCCGTCTGGGTGCGCGCGTAGACAATGGTGTTTACGGAAGTCATGTTTATCCAAGCGCTCCCCAGTCGATCGTTATTTCCTCGGAGGCAGCCGCCTTGTCGTCCTCGGAGGCAGCCGCCTTGTCGTCCTCGTCCGCAGGCGCGGCAGTAACGTCATGGACAGAGATGCGCGGCGCTCTCTCCTTAAGAGTCTTGTTCATCCAGGCGACATCTCCCGCTTCGGTCGGCGCCGTCATTGCCCAGTTGCCTGCGGTCGGGTTCCAGTTCAGTTTGGGAATGTCCATATCGGCGTCCATCGCGTCGTCGCCGAACAGGCAGTAGATCACCAGCCGCGAGCTGACGCCTTTGACGACGATCGGTACGCGCGCAGGATGCTCGTCCGTGATCAGCGACTCCATGACGCTCGTGGCTGCCGTTAGGGTGGCCGCATCGACGGAACCGTTGCCGGTGATCAGTTTGACGATCTCCTGCCATGTCTCGGCAGCAGAACGCTTCGGAATCGAGGCGATGTCGCGCCGTACCTTCATGCCGCATTCTCCCGTACGTCGGGCTGGCTGGCAGCGCGCTTTAAGGTCTCGATGACATGCTCTGACTTGAGCTTGTTGAGGTCCTTCGCCGTCTCGATCGAGATCGCTGCGGCGGCCGTGATGGCCTTGCGCAGGCGGCGGCCATCCATGCCGTCGGACGCGTGGATATAGGCCGCGATGTGGCTTTTAAGGGCTTCTACCTTCGGCCATTTCTGCGCAAGCAATCCGAGGGTATCGAGAATGATCTCTTTGCGCGCGTCGGCGTTCGGCGGTCCGATATCCTCGATCCAGTCCGCGCGGGAAAGCAGGGCGCGATCGACCGCCTGCGGATAGTTTGTCGTCGCAATCAGCAGCGTGTTCCTGTGTTTCCGGCATAGCAGATCGATACCAGCCAGAGCCGCGTCGGTAGCACGGTGCGCATCGATAGGATTTGCCTCCAGGCTCATGCGCTGCCGATCGGCAGCGAGGGTTTCGACCTCGTCGAGCAAGACGATCGTCGGGCCGAGGGCGGCAAATTCCGGAATGGTCTGTTGGAAGATCTTCGAGACTTCCTTCTGGCTCTTGCCGAGCGAGGAGCTGCCCAGCGCGTGGGCGTCGAGCTGAATATAGCGGGCGTTCTTAACCGTTTTGCCGACCTCGTTGGCGAGCCCGCGCGCTAGCGTGGTCTTGCCGGTGCCCGGCGGTCCGGAGAGCACGATCAGCCCGTGGATCGGCATCGCCGCGAACGAGTAATGCTGCCGCAATTGCAGCGACAGAAGAGACTGTGCGACCAGCCGCTCTTTCACGCCAGCATCAACCTTGATCGTGTTCCACGCCACTTCGAAGTCGGGCTGCGGCAGCATCACATTCTCAACAATCGCGTCCATGCTCACCTTTTCCGGCGCTGCGACAGGGTGCAGTGCCTCTATATTCGTGTTGGCCGGTCCGGAAGCCCCCGATCTGGCGTAGTCAATATATAGCGCTTCCAGCGGTGACGATATACCCTATATAGGCAATCGAATAAATACCATCACGACAAGTATCGCTACTCCGAACATGATACAGGTGGGCAAAAGGTTGTCAAGGACGAAAAATATCGCTACTCTGAACTTCTAGAAAATGAAGGAGAACGCGGCGTGATCACCCCCCTCGGAACAAAGATCAGAGACCTCCGAAAGCAGAAAGGGTACACACTCGACAAACTCGCTGAGCTTACCGATTCGAGTAAAAGCTATATCTGGGAACTAGAGAACAAGAACCCACCGCGACCATCAGCTGACAAAGTTGCAAAAATAGCGGCTGTCCTTGGCGTTACGTCTGACTATCTGGTTGATATCAACAGCAATGTTAATGTCGAAGACGCAGCCGATCAGGCGTTCTACAGAAAATACAGGGACATGGACACATCAACGAAAGACAAGATCAGGCGTATGGTCGACCTGTGGGATGACGGCAAGTGAAGGCAGACCCTTCTCCGCAACGATGGGCCATTGACCTTAGCGTGCTGATGAATGCAGCCATGGGGAAAGACCGGTTTCCGGTCAACGTTCCTGAACTCGCACTTGAATACTCACGTATGCGTTTCCCCGATGACCCTGTCTCACTCGTCACGGGCGACGATCTGCCCGGGTTCGACGGCGCGCTGATCAGGGCGCCCAGCCACAAGCGCGGATGGGGTATTTTCTACAACAAATCGTTCAGTTCCCAGGGGCGCATAAACTTTACGCTCGCACATGAGCTCGGTCATTATCTGTTGCACCGAAACGCTTATCCTGAGGGCTTCCGGTGCCGATCTCAGGACGTGGTTCGATGGGATAGCGCTTACGGACAGGTCGAATACCAGGCGAACGTGTTTGCAGCGAATATACTAATGCCGCTTGATGACTATCGGCGGCAGATAGCGGATAACGCACGCGCCGACATTGACATGATCGCGCAGTGCGCTGACCGCTACCAGGTCTCACTGATTGCCGCCACGCTTCGCTGGCTTGAATATACAAACCGGCGAGCCGTGCTCGTCGTGTCGCGCGACGGGTACATACTCTGGGCCAGATCAAGCGAGCGCGCCTTAAAGACCGGGGCATATTTCCGTACGTCCGTAGGGCCGATAGAGGTTCCTTCCTCATCTCTCGCGGCGTCGCAAGACATGCTGGTCGACACAAGGGCCGGGGTAAAGCATGGCGCCGGGGTCTGGTTTCGCGAGCCCGCCCATGAAATGACGATCTTCGCGGAGCAGTACGACTTCGCAATTAGCCTGCTGCTGCTCGAAAACGATGGCGGCGTATGGCAGGCCGAGGAGCAAGAAGATGACACGTTTGACAGAATGACAAGGCGATAACGCTTTACGTCTTCAGTACTGCTTGAAAAAGCTCTGGCGCACCCTCGCGGGCCAGGCTCTAGGCGAAGCCCCAAGCCGCTGCTCGCGTCTCGGCCCCTGGGGTGACGATCCCTTGCGCAAAGAAAGAGGCTCTGGATTCACCACCTCGGCGGCTCCAAGGGCTATACTTGGCAGCGGCCTACTGGACCGGGCCAAAGGTTAAATAGGCACACAGGAGCTTGCAGAGCAAACATGAGTTTTGAGGCGAAGCATACCCAGCACGTTGCAAAATGCCCATTATGTGGAGCACCGCACCACTATGTTGAGGTCAAGTTCCCGATCGAAAATGATCGCGGGGGCTGGGAGGTCGCATGCCATGTGTGTGGAAAGCCCTTCACAATTTCACTGCGAAACCCGGAGGAATCGAGGGCGCGCAATTTTAATATCTTGCGACGGTTCGATGATGACATCGGGGGCTATAGCGGTTCCGCGCCGCCTGCGACAGAAGTTGCAGAACACTCGCTTGACATGAACGAGAACAAATTGCGCTATGATTACAGCCGCAGCCCAATCTACCGCTGCACACAGTCTGGAATTGATCTTGAAAAAGCGGCGTTGGGACAGCTTGAGTCCCATCTTGCAGCCATTCACGACCAATTTTACAACGCGCGGAACTACATACTCGCGAACCATGCTCCAGAACTCGATAATGTCGTGGTGACGGTCCCCGTACCGTGCCAGTGCGGCTCTCCTCACAAAGCCGTTTTTTATTTCCGTCTCTTTCTCAACGATACGCCAGCGCCCAGTGCCTCGGAAATGTTGCTCGCCACTGTCGATGGTGCGTCACTGGAGGACGAATTGACTGGCATTCACTCGAAATCGTTTTTGATGGATGCGTTGCAGAAATTGATTGCCCGCTGGCGGCTCAAATTCGACCAAATAGTCATCGCCAGTCCTTTCATTGCCCATCAGTATATGTCGAAGGAAGAGAAGCTGGAGGTCTGGGAGTGGCTTCTAGGTATCCTCGATCCCCAACGCACGCTCTTCATCACCCGCTCCAATAGCTACAAGGACTATAAGACAGCGCTGATGGATTCGGGGCTCGATCACGATATGCTCGCCAGCTTCGGCCTAGAAAGCAGGATAATCGGCGTCGGCACTAGAAAGCAGGACTTTCACGCCAAGGTCTATATCGGCGTGGGAGAGCCATGCGAAATCTTTAGCGGCTCTGCCAATCTCGTGTCGGGTAAGTCCTTAGAAAATGCGTCGTTCTCGACAGTGGATAGCGGGCGTGTCGATGCCCGATACCTGAAACCACTTGGCGTTGTCCTCCCCCCGGCTCCAGCGCGTGCGTGCTCACATCTCGGGATCAAACAGAAGGATGGCGTGTGGATCGCGAATATCGAAGAAGGGGCATCTCCGCTCTAGTTGGGAAGCCTTTCCGTGGGTAATTAATAAGCCCCCACAATCACATAGCAGTGCCCACCTTCATCCTGTCCGGCGCGCCAAAGCTCCACCATTCCAGAACAAAACCGGGCACAGCGGCTAATTGCACGCAGCCAAGCGGCTTGGTGAATCGTCGGTTCTGCGCTTCATTGAAGCTAGCGGACTGTTCCAACCCAGCCGCGGAAGGAGAAGGCGGCGTAATAAAGCTCTACGTCAGCGAACCCGGCCTCGCGCAGCAGGTCTTCTTCCTGGGCCGGCGTAAGCAATGGCAGGTGCTCCATCATCTTCCTGCCGGTAGCTGCCGCCTTCGCCCAATCAAGCCCCTCGCGATCGCCGAAGGCGACCGAACGCCTCATCCAGCGCTCGGGGTCAGGACCGGGTGCAGAGTGCTCCGCGACCACCAGTTTAGCGCCCGGTTTGAGACGGCGATGAATTTCCCGCAAGGTCCGCAGTCGCGCGCTTCGGTCGAGGTGATGCAGCGTGAGAAGGCATGTCGCGCCATCGAACGGGCGGCCTGCGGGCGCCTGATCGATGGTGCCCTGGATCAGATCGACACGATCCGCAAAAGGCGTGAGGGTTTGGCGCGCAAGGTCCAGCATTGCGGGTGAGGGATCGACGCCGATGAACCGCCAAGCCGGCTTCGCCTCGGCCATGGCCCTGGTTTCCATGCCGCCTCCCGCGCCGACAACGAGTATATGCGCGTCTCCCGGGGCCTCTTCGGCAAGAAGCAACATCACCATGCGATGGAGATCGGCCAGCCCGGGCACCTTGCGCGGGGCATTGGCCGCGTAGGAGGCGACGGTGGCCGGGTTGGTGAAGGGTGCGTGTTTGTGATCCATGACGGTTAGCCTCCGAACACCAGCGAACGATGAATTGCCAGCGCGGCCATGACGCCGTCCGCACAGGCGAAGGTGACGGTGTGTCCCATCCGCGTAATATCACCCGCGGCATAGACCCCGGCGACATTGGTCGCCTTCATATCGTCCACCTTGACCACCGATCCGAGGAGACCGTCCTCGACCGCGCATCCGAGCTTTTCGGCAATATCGCTGTTGAAGCGATTGCGCGGACCGATGAATAGCGCGTCGATTGGTTGCTCAATGCCATTGCGAAGACGGATCGCCGACAGGCTCGTCCCCTCGCCGACAAGGCAGTCGACGGGCTCGGGTTCGATTGTGACGCCCCGTTCGTCGAGTTCCGCCGCAACATCCGGCTCTATCGTGCCGCCATCGAGAAAGAAGGTCGTCGGCCCCCATTCGGGGATCAAGGTGGCCTGATGCGCCGACATTGGCGAGAGATTGAGAACGCCGAACCGCTCGCCGCTGAACTCGTAGCCGTGACAATAGGGGCAATGGATAACTGTTCGCCCCCAGCGTTCGGCGAGGCCGGGAAGCTCGGGCAGAATGTCGCTGACTCCAAAGGCCAGGAGCAGCTTGGCCCCGGTCACCGCCTCGCCATTCTCCAGCGTCACCCGAAAACCGTCTTCCTTGTGAGCAGCGTCAATGGCTTTGAGTTCGCGGAACTGCACGGTCGGATAGGCTGCCACTTGTCCGCGCATGGTTTCGAGCATGGCCTTGGGATCGCTTCCGTCCTGGGCGAAAAAGCCGTGGGAAGCGGCGGCAAAGCGATTGCGCGGCTCGCCTGTGTCGAGCACCAGGACCGAGCGGCGCGCCCGGGCGAGATAGAGGGCGGCGGATAACCCCGCAAAGCTCCCCCCAATGATGATCGTGTCGAAACCCATAATGTTGCTCCTTGATCGCGATCGGCGGTCCGTTCCGGTTGGACTTGGAGCGCCAGTTCATGTAACAGTCTGAGATACATATAGACCCGATTGCATCATGTATCAATAGAAGATACGAATGTCCGCAGGCCGATGGTCCCTCAGCGGCATCCGGGGCCAATTCACGGAGAAACCTGTACGATGAACCGAGATACCCGTCTTTCTGACGTGCTCCACGTCCTGCTGCACATGGACCAGACGAACGAGTTGCTGACTTCAGATGTGCTGGCCGGGAGCATGGGAACCAATCCGGCCGTGTTCAGGCGCACAATGGCGGGCCTCCGCGAGGCGGGCCTTGTTCGTTCCGAAAAGGGGCATGGCGGGGGTTGGCAACTGGCCCGTCCATTATCCGAGATCACGCTTCTGGACGTCTATGAAGCGCTCGGCCGCCCCAATCTTTTCGCCATTGGCAACCGCAGCGAGCACGCCGAATGCCTGGTGGAAAAGAAAGTCAATGCTGTGATGGTGGATACCCTGGCAGAGGCCGCGACCCTATTCGCTGCGCGCTTTGGCGAGATTACGCTCGACCAGATTGCGCCGCGCCATCCGGTATCCGCCAGTGTACATGCCCACAGATGACGCCAGCGGTCGCGGCGCGCTAAGCGTTCAACAATTTATAACGCACCTACAATGACATAGCGGTGCCCGGTTTCATCCTCTCCGGCGCGCCATTTTTCTCCAAAAATCCTTTAAATATCAATGGTTTCTATGATTTCTCGACCTTTCCGGTCCATAAACGGGTCCACGGAAGGTGCGCAATGGGCTTGCATTGAAGCATATCGTTATTACCCAAGCAGGGACATATCACTATCGTCGTCGATTCCTGCGAGACGTTGCACAGGTATGCGCCCGACGGGGCGCCACACCACTGTCGTCCCTCCTGGCGTTAATTGGATTGATTGGGTCGCTGGCCCCTGTGTTTCAAGCATCTGAAATTCACTGTGGAATTTCTGCGGGACAAGCTCCATTCTTGTGGCGACTGGCTATCTCGCCGGCGTGAAGGCCGTCAACTGCGCGGCCGAATGAAGGAAACGAGCAAGCTTCTCGATCCGGTACGGGCAGCATCACGTTCTTAAAGAGTTTTTTCCGTCCTGGCCAAGCTGCCTGCGAACAAACTCAACGACATTTCGAAGGGGAGCTGTGAGCTTCCAACAAGTTGAATTGCGGAGTTGGTCTATCTCATTCATATATTTCATTACATCTTGCTGGGATTTTGAAAGTGCTTCCAAATGGACGTTGCTTTCCGCCTTTTGATTGGCAAGCTGTTCGGAAAGTACGTTATTGCGTTCAGTTAGTGTGCGTAATTCTTCAGATAGTACTTCGATCCTCCTGGCATCGTCGTGTAAAAATCTAATGTTGTCCCAGGCAATCCTATTAATTAAATCGGTTGCGGCACGACGTATTTTTGCCGGCCACAAGACTGGCTCTTCAAACAGCATTGATGCGAATACACTCTGCTCGTTCATTGAAGCTGTTACGTTGGGCCTGAGAGCGGTGGGCCACCAATCAGCGCTGTCGGCGATATCAAGAAAATTGGCAAATTGAGGCATGCCTGAACTTCGTGACTGTTTCCAGTGTGCCGAAAAATGAAGTACTGTCGGCAAGCGCCGATAAGTCAATGGATCGTCAGAGTTCTTTTGGATAATTTCGTGCCATAGCCGCCAGTCGCCGGCGGAAGAAACATCTTCTGGCCAAACATCCCTTCGCGACAGCGCGTCTGCCCGGTAAGCGAAGCAACTGGCTGGTATCGAGTTTTGATGCAGCATAAAGAATTCAAGTTCATCTTCGAACTCAAGATTTGTCAAAAATGGTGCCGCAATTCCATCTGTCGAAATCCAAATTGCCTGAGTATACGCGAGCGCGCTTCCTCCGCTTAATGCCTCCTCCAATACCTCCAGATGATCTGGCAATATTAGGTCATCGTCCGCCATGAAGGCTATGAATTTACCGCGCGATTCTTTCAATGCAATATTACGATTTGCATAGCCAAAATGCGGCGCCTTAGGCAGGTCAAAAAAGCGAATCCGAGGGTCGTTGAAGCCTTGCAAAATTGTACGCGTTTCGGGCGGGCATCCGTCCCCGACAACGAGTAGTTCAAAATCCTTAACTGTCTGATTTAATACTGATTGCACCGCATAGCCGATTACATCGACCCGGCTATGGGTAGGAAGTAATATCGAGAACAGAGGATCGCTTACCATCCCTTTGCTGCTCCGAAGTCATAAGGTATCAGATCCGTATCGAGAGGGAGGCGATATTTATCTGGTTTTGAATGATCATATTGTATCGTTGGGAAATTTAGCACTACGAGTTCGGAGTTACCTATGTTGTGATCTGCATGCCAAACAAACTTCGGTACATTTACAAGCCTCGGCTGGTTTCCGGATAAATATACTTTACAAATTTTATTGTAAGTGCTCGATTCCGGCCTTGGATCAAATAAGACAAGCTCCAATTCGCCGCTGATCACAAAGTATCTATCTTCGTGCTCCTTATGTAGTCCCCAGCCTTTTACCATGCCGGGGCGTATCGTGAACATATAGGAAAACACCAGCGGATCTGGATGCCAGTTCCAGCGCTGGTCATATATTTCCGTTACGCTGCCACGGTCATCATTATGACGGATACTTTCATAGAAAGACATCCCGTCCAGCAGAGGAGCAACGCTGCGGCGATTATCGTCAACTGTTCTCTGGTCTTGTTTTGCTGCGTCAAGAGTCACATCAAGTAGGCTATTCATTGCACACCTTTGGCAATATTTGCGTGTTATGTTTAATGTATTCTATTATTTTCCATAATTTCGCGCCAATGTTTGGAACGATTTATGTTTATTTTAGCTAGCCCTCCAGCTGGGAACATCAACTCGTTAGCTTTATCCTAATCGCTTATCATGATTACTTTTTTATCGTTGAAAAGGTCTATTTTGTTTCGATCTTATCTATTGTCGGCGGTAGCTGTACGGTAGTTTGCAAAATAGGTTTTAGTGCTTGCCTAATTGATGAAGACACCGAAGGCAGAGGGCACAGGTTCGCATCGTGTCGGGTGCGCCATTTACTTGATGAGCTTGATGGACAGCGTTTGTGCGTGCAATCGGGACAGAATCGAGAACTATTTCCGCAATCAAAAAGACATTGTGCAAGCTCCATCGAACCATCTATTGATAGCGGCGGGGGAGAAATCATGACGAGTCGGCGATTTGCATTGCCTGCTTAAACCTCCCCTTGTCAGGGGCTTAACCAGAAGATCAATTCTGGAAAAGCCAAAATGAAATGGGAGGGATCTGAATGCGCGTATTAAAGCGTATCGCTGTGGCAGCTTCGATTGTGGGGATCGCGGCAACGGCAAATGGTTTGGTGATCGGCGCGGCAACTGCCGAAGAGCCATTGAAACTTGTAATCGGAACGGAAGGCGCCTATCCGCCGTTCAATTTCACCAATCCGGATGGCTCGCTGTCGGGCTTTGATGTCGATATCGCAAGGGCGCTCTGCGAGGAAATGAAAGCCGAGTGCACATTCATCACGCAGGAGTGGGATGGCACTATTCCGGCACTTCAGGCCGGAAAGTTTGACGCTTATGTATCCTCCATGTCGATCACGGATGAGCGCAAGAAGCAGGTCGACTTCTCCAATAAGTATTACAACACGCCTCCCGGCATCGCGGTCCCCAAGGACAGCGACATCAAGGGTGTGACCAAGGAAGACCTTGCCGGCAAGACAATTGGCGTTCAGGTGTCAACGACGCACGCCAACTATGCCGAACACGCCTTCACGGACAGCACGATCAAGGCTTATCCGACCGCCGAAGAATACCGGCTCGATATGGCTAATGGTCGCCTTGATGCCGTCAACGACGACAGTGTAACGCTGAGCGAATGGCTGAAGACGCCGGATGGTGCCTGCTGCAAGATGGTCGGCACTTATCCGTCCGACGACAACATCCATGGCGTTGGCGTCGGCGTTGCCTTGAAGAAGGGCCGTCCTGAACTGGTCGAAAAGTTCAACAATGCCATCAAGGCGATCCGCGCGAACGGCAAGTACAAGGAAGTCAACGACAAGTACTTTGATTTCGACGCTTACGGCGCTGAAAACTGATCGCGCAGAACGAATGGGTCGTTCGGCATACTGAATTTTGCAACACCGCCCAATTTGGGCGGTGTTGCTGTGTCAGAAGGGCTACTCGCGCACGCGCGATAGCTAATCCATATAATTACGAGGCATTTGTTGGCGTTGAGAAATTCTCCGCCAGCAAGGACAATGTTGATCTTCCGGCGCAAGGGAGGTCAAAATGTATCAAATATTGTGCCTGACGATTTCAGGCTTCGTACTTGTTGCAATTTATTCATTTTACGACCGGGAAAAGCCCGGACTATCCTATTCCGCGTCAAACGGTTGTATCTGCGATAAAAATCGCCAGCCAATCTCAGCATGTCTGGATGTTTGCCAGCCTGCGAACTGAAGATTGCAGGAACACTGAAATCAGGAGTCCAAATGCGACCTGAAAATCTCGTCATTCGCGCAGTAGAAGCTACGGATGCTGAAGGTCTCACCCGCCTGCAGAACATGCCGGGATTTCGGTTCGGCACTTTGCGCACGCCGTTCCAGCGCCTTGAGACCACGAAGAAATGGCTGGATTCGCTCGGACCGGAATCGACGGTGATTGTTGCGACGATCAATGAAGAGATCGTCGCAAACGCTGGCTTGCTGCGGCGCACCGGAAGACGGAGCCATACCGCAGGCATTATAATGGGAATAGACGACCAGTATGTCGGCAAGGGGATCGGCACGGCACTTATGACCGAGCTGATCGAGATCGCCGATAACTGGCTCGGTCTGAAGCGGCTTGAACTGACCGTGTATGTCGACAATGTCGCCGCGATCCATCTCTATGAGAAGTTCGGTTTCGTCCCGGAGGGCATTCACGTGAAGGATGCTTTCCGAGCCGGAGAGTTTGTTGATTCACTTGCAATGGCCAGACTCAATTTCTGATGCATTGCGCCAAAAATTGAGCGCCGAATGTTGTCTCCATTAGGTTGACTGATGAGTATCCGCATGGCCGCTGAACGAGAGTTACCCTTCGTCAACAACTGAGTGCGAAACAAACGTTGCATTTTCGCCACAATGCGTTGCATAGATGCAACGCTATTGGGTAACATGGTTAACATGAGCACGGCGAATCTGACGACGGACATGAACGGCGAGAAACAATCATCGCAAGGCGGCGAGGGGCGCAGGCTTCTGGCGCTGCCGGGTATCATCACTGTTGTTTCAGCGCTGATTACGGCATCGATATCCTTCGCCATTCTGATTGGCATCACCCCGATCACGCCTGACCGGACGGTAACGCTGGCATTGGTCATCATCAATGTCGCGTTGATTCTGTTCCTCATTCTGCTGATCTGCCGCGAAGTCTATCGCATCGTCATGGCCCGCCGGCTTGGAAAGGCCGCTTCGCGCCTGCATGTCCGCATCGTCGCGCTGTTTTCGTTGATTGCAGCGGTTCCTGCCATCGTGGTGGCCATCGTTGCTTCCGTAACGCTCAATCTGGGTCTTGATCGCTGGTTTGACACCAATACCCGCGACATTGTGAGTTCATCGCAGAGCCTGACCACCGCCTATATCCGCGAAACCGCGCTCAACCTGCAAAGCACGTCCTATTCGATGCTGCAGGATCTCGATGCGCAGCGCACCATCTACAGTCTTGATCGTGGCGGCTTCGTCCAGTTGATGACGTTGCAGACGCGCGGTCGCGGTCTGCTCGGTGCGTTCCTGGTGCGTGAAAATGGTGAAGTGGTCGTCAAGAGCGATACCGGTGTCGAAGATCGCTTGCCCCCGCCGACTGAAGATGCACTGAAGACGGCACCGGACGGCAAGCCGGTCATCATCCCGCCGGGAAACAGTAATTTCGTCGGCGCAATTATCAAGATGCGCGAAATACCGGACGTCTATCTCTATACGGTTCGCGCCGTGGATTCGCAGATTCTCGACGCCATGCGCCTGATGGAAGCCAACACCCAGCGCTATCAGGAAATGGATGCGAACCGCATTCCAACGCAGATCGCGTTCGCGCTGCTCTATTTCGGTCTGACTCTGATCGTTCTGCTTTCGGCGATCTGGACCGGTATTGCTGTTGCTGACCGGCTGGTGCGCCCGATCCGTCTGCTGATCGGTGCGTCGGACGACGTGGCGGCTGGTAACCTCGATATCTCGGTTCCGGTGCGCGCTTCGGACGGTGATGTCGGCGCATTGTCCGGTACTTTCAACAACATGGTCGCGGAACTTAAGAGCCAGCGTAACGAGTTGATTTCCGCCAAGGATCAGATCGATGAGCGCCGTCGCTTCTCTGAAGCCGTGCTTTCCGGTGTGACGGCAGGCGTCATCGGCATCGAAACGGATGGCTGTATCTCCATTCTGAACCGTTCCGCAGAGCATATGTTCGGTGTCACATCGGATGATGCTGTTGGCAAAAGCCTTACCAGCATTGCGCCAGAGATTGGGCAGGCTTTCGAGGTCGCCCGTTCAACGGGACGTGCCGTACACCGCGAGCAGGTCAGCATGACCCGCGGCGGCGTGGCGCGCACGTTCAACGTGCAGGTGACCGTCGAGGATACGGAATCCGAAGATCATTCCTATGTGGTGACCGTGGATGACATCACCGATCTGGTGCAGGCACAGCGTTCGTCGGCCTGGGCGGATGTCGCCCGCCGCATTGCGCATGAGATCAAGAATCCGCTCACGCCGATCCAGCTTTCAGCCGAACGCATTCGCCGCCGTTACGGCAAGGTGATCACCGAGGATCGCGAGGTTTTCGACCAGTGCACGGATACGATCATCCGCCAGGTGGGCGATATCGGGCGCATGGTCGATGAATTCTCCGCCTTTGCCCGCATGCCGAAGCCGGAAATGCGGCTTATGGACATGCGCGAGGCATTGCGCGAAGCCTCCTTCCTGATCGAAGTCAGCCGCAGCGATATTCGCTTCCAGAACGATTTCGGGGCGGAAAAGCTGGTCGGTTCCTTCGACAGCCGCCTGATCGGGCAGGCGTTCGGCAATGTCATCAAGAATGCCAGCGAAGCCATTGACGGACTGCCGAAGGAAGATCGCGCCAAGGAAGGCGAAGGCGGGCATATCCTCATCCGTTCCTATCAGGCGGATGGGCAACTGGTTGTCGATGTTATCGACAATGGCAAGGGCCTGCCGGGCGACGACCGCCAGAAGCTGCTCGAACCCTATATGACGACGCGCGAGAAGGGCACTGGCCTTGGTCTCGCGATTGTCCGCAAGATCGTCGAGGATCATGGCGGGCATCTGGAATTGCATGACGCGCCTTCGGATTTCCACGGAGGCCGAGGCGCGATGATACGCATGGTCTTCCCGCAAGCGCCTGCCAACGAAGCTGGTGCGAATGCGGGACCTGCCGGCGAGGCTGGCACCAATGCGGGAAATAACGAAAAGAACATAGCTGGACAGGTGATTTGATATGGCTGCCGATATTCTTGTAGTTGATGACGAAGCGGATATCCGGGAACTTGTTGCAGGCATTCTGAGCGATGAAGGCCATGAAACCCGCACGGCTTTCGATGCGGACAGCGCGCTCGCGGCGATCAACGATCGCGTTCCCCGGCTGGTTTTCCTGGATATCTGGCTGCAGGGCAGCCGTCTGGACGGTCTGGCGCTGCTCGATGAAATCAAGAAGCAGCACCCCGAACTGCCGGTGGTGATGATTTCCGGTCACGGCAACATCGAAACGGCGGTGTCTGCCATCCGGCGCGGCGCTTACGATTTCATCGAAAAGCCGTTCAAGGCTGATCGTCTGATCCTCGTTGCGGAACGGGCGCTTGAAACCTCAAAGCTGAAGCGCGAAGTCTCGAACTTGCGCAAACGTACTGGCGACCATCTGGAATTGATCGGTGCATCACTGGCGTTGAACCAGTTGCGCCAGACCATTGAACGCGTAGCGCCAACCAACAGCCGCATCATGATCACTGGCCCGTCGGGTGCGGGCAAGGAACTTGCCGCGCGTGCCATCCATGCGCAGTCGAGCCGCGCCAGCGGTCCGTTCGTGACGGTTAATGCCGCGACCATCACGCCAGAGCGGATGGAGATCGAGCTTTTCGGCACCGAGATGGACGGCGGCGAACGCAAGGTCGGCGCTCTGGAAGAAGCCCATGGCGGTATTCTCTATCTCGATGAAGTTGCGGATATGCCGCGCGAGACGCAAAACAAGATACTGCGTGTGCTTGTCGACCAGCAGTTTGAGCGCGTTGGCGGCACCAAGCGCGTGAAGGTGGATGTGCGCATCATCTCCTCGACGGCACAGAACCTCGAAGGCATGATTGCGGAAGGCACGTTCCGCGAAGACCTGTTCCACCGTCTGTCGGTTGTCCCTGTGCAGGTGCCGCCGCTTGCATCCCGGCGCGAGGATATTCCGTCTCTGGTCGATTACTTCATGAAGCAGATTGCCGAACAGGCTGGCATCAAGCCGCGCAAGATCGGGCCGGACGCGATGGCGGTTCTGCAGGCGCATAGCTGGCCGGGCAATCTTCGCCAACTGCGCAACAATGTCGAACGCCTGATGATTCTGGCACGTGGCGACGATCCAGAAGAGCCAGTGACAGCCGATCTTTTGCCGGCTGAAATCGGCGACACCCTGCCACGCGCACCAACGGAATCCGACCAGCACATCATGGCGCTTCCGTTGCGCGAGGCGCGCGAGCGTTTCGAGAAGGAATATCTGATCGCCCAGATCAACCGGTTCGGCGGCAATATTTCACGCACGGCGGAGTTCGTTGGCATGGAGCGTTCGGCGCTGCATCGCAAACTGAAGTCTCTGGGCGTATAAGCATTTAGAGCGCTCCAGCCAAAGAGGAGAGGCTGGAGACGCTCTAGATATCTGTTTTGTTGCATTATCCTACGCAAAACCGCTTCGCACTTTTGCTGGAAATGCTCTCATTGTCTCGGACGGAGCAGTCATGCGGGTAATCGTTTGCGGAGCAGGGCAAGTCGGATACGGCATCGCCGAGCGGCTTGCCGCCGAAGAGAACGACGTCTCTGTCATCGACACATCCGCACGCCATGTCGAGATCGTGCGCGACACACTTGATGTGCGAGGATTTGTCGGTCACGGATCGCAGCCCGATGTGCTTGCGGCTGCGGGCGCAGACGAAGCGGATATGATCATTGCGGTCACATTGTCCGACGAGGTCAATATGGTGGCCTGTCAGGTGGCGCACTCGGTCTTCAACGTGCCGACCAAGATTGCCCGCATCCGTGCGCAGTCCTATCTCAAGGCCGAGTATCAGGACCTGTTCCTGCGCGAAAACCTGCCAATCGATGTTATCATTTCGCCTGAGCTGGAAGTGGGCGAGGTGGTTCTGCGGCGCATCGCGTTGCAGGGCGCGACAGACGTGTTGCGCTTCGCGGACGACAAGATCATCGGCCTCGCGATCGAATGTCTTGATGAATGTCCGGTCATCAATACACCGCTGAAACAGCTGACTGATCTGTTTCCCGATCTTGCAGCGACTGTCGTTGGCGTGGTGCGCAATGATAGCCTGTTTATCCCGCGCTCATCCGACGAGCTGAATGCGGGCGATCTGGCCTATGTCGTGACAACGCGCGAGCAGGTTCGCCGCACGCTTGCCTTGTTCGGGCACGAGAAACCGGAAGCCAGCCGCATCGTTATTGCAGGCGGCGGCAATATTGGTCTCTACGTGGCCAAGGCCATCGAGGACCGCAAGTGGAACACGCGCGTCAAGATGATCGAGAGCGAGCATGATCGTGCGTTCGCGATTGCCGATCAACTGAAGCGCACCATGGTCCTGCACGGCAGCGCACTGGACCAGAATCTCCTGCAGGAAGCCGATATTCAGGATGCCGACCTGATGGTGGCACTGACCAATCAGGATCAGGTCAATATCCTGTCGAGCATCATGGCCAAACGCCTGGGCTGCAAGTCCAACATGGCCCTGCTCAATACGGTCGCCTATCAGGATTTCACCCACATGGTGGGGATCGATGCCTACATCAATCCGAAAGCGGTCACGATCTCGAAAATCCTGCAGCATGTGCGCCGGGGCCGCATTCGCGCGGTCTATAGTGTTTATCGCGACATGGCCGAATTGATCGAAGCCGAGGCGCTGGAAACGTCATCGCTCGTCGGTGCGCCGCTGCGCGATCTCGACTTGCCTGAAGGCTTGCGAATCGGGGCAATCTATCGCGACGGGCAGGTGATCCGCCCCAATGGCGATGTGCGGATCAAGCCTAAGGATCGTGTCGTCATTTTCGCAACGTCTGACGCCGTAAAGCATGTGGAGCAGATGTTCCGCGTAAGTCTGGAGTTCTTCTGACGCATTGGGGCATCAAACTCCTGTCGGATTGGAACGCTCGTTTCGCTCCGGCGCGGAAGTTTTTGGATCGCACGATAGATTTCACGCAGCCACTGCTTGAATCTCTATAAAATGAAGAGCTTGTCGTGGCCGATTGAGATAACGAAACCATCTCGCCTGACGGAATTTGCCGGGCGACTAATGAAATTGACGGTTGCGCAAAGATTCCCATCCTGTTAACCGAAGCTAAATAGCGAAGCAGTTGTCTTTCCACAGCAATTGCAGTCGAGCCCCGGTTTTGCACGCTCCGGTGCTTGATTTATGTGCATGCGCGTGTTCGTTTAACACATCGCGAGCTGGCTGCTGATCGATTAAAGGAATAAAAACAATGGCTGAACGATCGCAAAATCTACAAGACCTTTTTCTGAATTCTGTACGTAAGCAGAAAATTTCCCTGACGATTTTTCTTATCAATGGCGTGAAACTGACCGGCATTGTAACGTCGTTTGATAATTTCTGCGTGCTTCTGCGCCGTGACGGTCATTCGCAGCTTGTCTACAAGCATGCGATTTCGACGATCATGCCAAGCCAGCCTGTGCAGATGTTCGAAGGCGAAGAAGCCTGACGCTTTGCGAATTCCACTGGAGCGCGATGACTTAGAGCTTTTCCTGTTTTGATTGAATCATTGGAAATGCTCTATAATTTTTTTACGCATGTCTTTGTCCCGAAACCGGTTCCCACTTTCGGGAGACATGCTCCAAGTCGTTTCGCTCCAGTTTTGTTTCTGCTGATGATAACCGGACACGCTCTGCCTGTCCGGTTCGTCATGTTTAAACAATCCGGGGCGTCTTTCATTTGAAACAGCTTTAGCGGCGACTTATCTGCATTGGCAGATAGTGCATTGACCTGATTTTTTCAGCCAAATGCATCCACAATAGGTTCCGCGTCCCGGAGTGAATATATTTGTCCAAGTTCAAGGATAAAAAGCCGACATCTGCCGATGCAGACAAGGCTTTCGAGCTTTCAGAACCAGAGCCCACAAGGGCAGCCGTCATCGTTCCCGTCCTGCCGGAGCGATATAATACGGGCACGTCGGCGGAAGATGGGGCTCGCCCCGAATTTCAGCGCTCGAACGAGGCGCGCCTGGAGGAAGCCGTCGGGCTTGCCCGGGCAATCAATCTCGACATCGAACATGCCGAAATTGCGATTGTCGCCAATCCACGGCCTGCGACCTTGCTTGGCGCGGGAAAGGTGGAATCCATCGCCGAAACCGTCAAGGAAAAGGCTATCGGGCTGGTCATCGTCGATCACGCACTGACACCGGTACAGCAGCGCAATCTCGAAAAGGAATGGAACGTCAAGGTCATCGACCGCACCGGGCTCATTCTCGAAATTTTCGGTGAACGCGCGCGCACCAAGGAAGGTGCCTTGCAGGTCGAGCTGGCGCATCTGAATTATCAGAAGGGCCGTCTGGTCAGAAGCTGGACCCACCTTGAGCGTCAGCGCGGTGGTGGCGGCTTCCTCGGAGGTCCGGGTGAAACCCAGATCGAAGCCGACCGCCGCTTGCTGCAGGACAAGATTCTGAAGATCAAGCGCGAGCTTGAAACGGTGGTGCGCACACGCACACTGCATCGTCAGAAGCGGCGCAAGGTGCCGCATCCGATCGTGGCACTTGTCGGTTATACCAACGCCGGAAAATCTACGCTTTTCAACCGCATGACGGGTGCGGAAGTGTTGGCCGAAGACATGCTCTTCGCCACGCTCGATCCGACATTGCGGCGTATTCGCCTTCCGCATGGTGAAACGGTTATCCTGTCGGATACGGTCGGGTTCATTTCGAACCTGCCGCACCATCTCGTCGCTGCCTTCCGTGCCACCCTTGAAGAAGTGGTGGAGGCGGATCTGATCCTGCATGTCCGCGACATTTCCGATCCGGACAATGCCGCGCAGGCGGAAGACGTGGAAAGCATTCTTTCTGGGCTGGGCATCGAGCCGCAGGACCGTAAGCGTGTCGTCGAAATCTGGAACAAGATCGACAACCTTGACGAAAGCGGGCGCGAAGCCGCCCTGCGTCTGGCCGCCGCCGGTAGTGAGGAGGGGCGCCCGATCCCTCTGTCAGCCATTACCGGTGAAGGTGTTGACAGGTTGCTTTCACTTATCGAAACCCGGATAGCGGGCTCGCTCGGCCCGGTCGATGTTGTGCTGTCACCATTCGAGCTCCATCTTCTCGACTGGATTTACCAGCATGGCAGCAGCGTCGAACGCGAGAATCTGGAAGATGGCTCCGTTCGCATCAAGGCGCGACTGACCGAAGTGGCCCGCAAAACGCTGGACGAGAAGCGCGGCATTCGCCCCGAAAAGCCGGAGTCGGATTGGGAGTGAGGCAGGTAGCGCTACGCCACTTGCGGAACAGGGGCGCAACGCCCTATGTATGGAACACTTACGATTCAGAACTATTCACTTCGCCATAAATATATCCAGAGGCCCATAATGAGAGATCCGATCGAAACCGTCATGAACCTCGTCCCGATGGTGGTTGAGCAGACCAACCGTGGCGAACGGGCCTATGATATTTTCTCGCGCCTTCTCAAGGAGCGCATCATCTTCGTGAACGGACCGGTTGAAGACGGAATGTCGATGCTGGTTTGCGCACAGCTTCTCTTTCTCGAGGCAGAAAACCCGAAGAAAGAGATCAACATGTACATCAATTCGCCTGGCGGCGTCGTAACCTCCGGCATGGCGATCTATGACACGATGCAGTTCATCCGTCCGCCGGTTTCCACGCTTTGCATGGGGCAGGCTGCTTCGATGGGCTCGCTGCTCTTGACCGCCGGTGCGACAGGCCAGCGTTATGCGCTGCCGAATGCCCGCATCATGGTTCACCAGCCATCGGGCGGTTTCCAGGGACAGGCTTCGGACATCGAACGTCATGCGCAGGACATCATCAAGATGAAGCGCCGCCTGAACGAGATCTACGTCAAGCACACGGGCCGCGATTACGAGACGATCGAACGCACGCTCGACCGCGACCATTTCATGACCGCGCAGGAAGCGCTCGAATTCGGCCTTATCGACAAGGTGGTTGAATCGCGTGACGTGGGCGCGGACGAATCGAAGTAAGAGCCGGAATCTCCGGCTCGCACCCGTTTTTAGCGCCCTTTGCCACAAAAGGGGCCCAATTCTTGCAACTACGTGATGGTTAACGCGCCACGTTAAGCATCTGTTGGGGTTCGGGGCGCTAAACTTGGTCAGATTATGCCGAATCTTTGCCGGGAACTTATTTTTCATTTGTTCGACGGTGCAGCTTCTGCAAAAGTCGCCAAATGGCTCCTTCGGTCGGGGAGCTATACGGTGACAGGAATCCTGAGACTACAGGCCCTACATGACAGGCAGCGCGTATCTGCTGCCGTTGTGACCGGCGGGAGGCGCGTTTCTCCTCCAGTACTGGGTCCGAACCGGAAGAAACGATCGATATGAACGCCCAAGGTTCATTTCGGTCAATTGAAAGGAAACTGCGATGAGCAAAGTCAGCAACAGCGGCGGCGATTCCAAGAATACGCTTTATTGCTCGTTCTGCGGCAAAAGCCAGCATGAAGTGCGCAAGCTGATTGCAGGCCCGACCGTTTTCATCTGCGACGAGTGCGTCGAACTCTGCATGGACATCATCCGCGAGGAAAACAAATCCTCGATGGTGAAGTCGCGCGAGGGCGTGCCTACGCCGCAGGAAATAATGGCCGTCCTTGACGATTACGTCATCGGCCAGAAGGATGCCAAGCGCGTTCTGTCGGTTGCGGTACACAATCATTACAAGCGTCTCGCCCATCAGTCCAAGAGCAGCGATATCGAGCTTGCGAAGTCGAACATTCTTCTCGTCGGTCCGACGGGTTGCGGCAAGACCTATCTTGCCCAGACGCTCGCACGCATCATCGATGTGCCATTCACCATGGCCGATGCGACGACACTGACGGAAGCAGGCTATGTCGGTGAAGATGTCGAGAACATCATCCTGAAGCTGCTTCAGGCCGCCGATTACAATGTGGAACGTGCGCAGCGCGGCATCGTCTATATCGACGAAGTCGACAAGATCAGCCGCAAGTCGGATAACCCGTCCATCACGCGCGACGTGTCGGGCGAGGGCGTCCAGCAGGCGCTTCTGAAGATCATGGAAGGCACCGTCGCTTCCGTGCCGCCGCAAGGTGGCCGCAAGCATCCGCAGCAGGAATTCCTGCAGGTGGACACGACGAACATCCTCTTCATCTGCGGCGGCGCATTTGCCGGTCTCGACAAGATCATCTCCGCACGCGGCGAGAAGACGTCCATCGGCTTCGGCGCTACCGTTCGTTCGGTCGATGAGCGCCGTATCGGTGATGTCTTCAGGGAACTGGAGCCGGAAGATCTTCTGAAGTTCGGCCTCATTCCGGAATTCGTCGGTCGTCTGCCGGTGATCGCGACGCTCGAAGACCTCGATGTCGATGCTCTGGTGCAGATCCTGACCGAGCCGAAGAATGCGCTCGTGAAGCAGTATCAGCGCCTGTTCGACATGGAAAGTGTCGAGCTGAGCTTCCACGACGACGCCCTGCGGGCGATTGCCAACAAGGCGGTCGAGCGCAAGACGGGTGCACGCGGTCTGCGTTCGATCATGGAAAAGATCCTGCTCGACACGATGTTCGAGCTTCCGACGCTGGAAGGTGTGCAGGAAGTGGTCATTTCCGGCGATGTGGTGGATGGCAGCGCCCGTCCGCTCTATATCTATGCCGAGCGCCAGGATGAAAAGGGTAATGTTTCCGCTTAAGCGGGGGCACCTAATCCATAAAAAGGCCGCGTAAGCGGCCTTTTTCATGTGCAAACTTGCGCCGGGCTGATCCTGTCACTATTGCAGGCGCAGCAATCGGGGTACAGCCTAAGCTAGATATTGTACTTAATGACGGTACAGCGCAGGATAGATGACGATTCTATGAAAGCCGTCCCGATCGAGGCTATTGAATTGCCGGGTTCGGCTCTCCAAGTATGGAACGAAGCACATTCGTGACCTGCCTCATGATGAAAGGGGGCGCGGACGTGGCAGTCAGGTTGAAAGACCTGAGAAAGGACTTGAGTTATGACGGGTACTGAACAGAAGACCCCATTGGGTGGTTCTGAAGCGGGCGGTTCGGACGGGCTCTATGCCGTTTTGCCGTTGCGTGACATTGTCGTTTTCCCGCATATGATCGTTCCGCTTTTTGTCGGCCGCGAAAAGTCCATTCGCGCGCTGGAGGAAGTGATGGGCGTGGACAAGCAGATTCTGCTTGCCACCCAGAAAAACGCTGCCGATGACGATCCGGCACCGGACGCGATTTATGAAATCGGCACGATTGCCAACGTATTGCAGCTCCTGAAGCTGCCGGACGGCACCGTCAAGGTGCTGGTCGAAGGCACGGCGCGCGCCAAGGTTTCCAAGTTTACCGACCGCGAAGATTATCACGAGGCCTATGCTGCGGCTTTGCCGGAGCCTGAAGAAGATGCCGTCGAGATCGAGGCGCTTGCCCGCTCGGTGGTTTCCGACTTCGAAAACTACGTCAAGCTGAACAAGAAGATTTCGCCGGAAGTGGTTGGCGCTGCCAGCCAGATCGACGACTATTCGAAGCTTGCCGATACGGTTGCCTCGCATCTCGCGATCAAGATTCCCGAGAAGCAGGAAATGCTGTCGATCCTCTCGGTGCGCGAGCGCCTCGAGAAGGCACTTTCCTTCATGGAAGCCGAAATTTCGGTTCTTCAGGTTGAGAAGCGTATCCGCAGCCGCGTCAAGCGCCAGATGGAGAAGACGCAGCGCGAATACTATCTCAACGAGCAGATGAAGGCGATCCAGAAGGAGCTTGGCGATGGCGAGGATGGTCGCGATGAAGCGGCTGAACTCGAAGAACGCATCAACAAGACCAAGCTTTCCAAGGAAGCCCGCGAAAAGGCCCAGGCTGAGCTGAAGAAGCTGCGTAGCATGAGCCCGATGTCTGCCGAAGCAACGGTCGTCCGCAACTATCTCGACTGGCTGCTGTCCATTCCGTGGGGCAAGAAGTCGAAGATCAAGCAGGACCTGAACTTTGCCGAAGGCGTACTTGGCGACGATCACTTTGGTCTTGAAAAGGTCAAGGAGCGCATTGTCGAGTATCTCGCGGTGCAGGCTCGCTCGACCAAGATCAAGGGCCCGATCCTCTGCCTCGTCGGACCTCCCGGCGTCGGCAAGACCTCGCTTGCCCGTTCGATTGCCAAGGCTACCGGCCGTGAATATGTCCGTATGTCGCTCGGCGGCGTGCGTGACGAGGCTGAAATCCGCGGTCACCGCCGTACCTATATCGGTTCGATGCCCGGCAAGGTCATCCAGTCGATGAAGAAGGCGAAGAAGTCCAACCCGCTCTTCCTGCTCGATGAAATCGACAAGATGGGCCAGGATTTCCGCGGCGATCCGTCATCGGCCATGCTTGAGGTGCTGGATCCGGAACAGAACTCGACCTTCATGGATCACTACCTTGAGGTGGAATATGATCTGTCGAACGTCATGTTCGTGACGACGGCAAATACGCTGAACATCCCCGGTCCATTGCTGGATCGTATGGAAGTCATCCGTATCGCCGGCTACACCGAGGATGAAAAGCTCGAGATCGCCAAGCGGCACCTGTTGCCGAAGGCAATCAAGGATCATGCCCTGCAGCCGAAGGAGTTTTCGGTCACGGACGATGCGCTGCGCAATGTTATCCGCCTCTACACGCGGGAAGCAGGTGTGCGTAGCCTCGAACGCGAATTGATGACTCTGGCACGTAAGGCCGTGACCGAAATCCTGAAGTCGAAGAAGAAGTCGGTGAAAGTCACCGAAAAGAACCTCTCCGACTATCTGGGTGTCGAGCGGTTCCGCTTCGGTCAGATCGACGGCGAAGATCAGGTTGGCGTTGTGACAGGTCTTGCCTGGACGGAAGTTGGCGGTGAATTGCTGACCATCGAAGGTGTCATGATGCCCGGCAAGGGCCGCATGACTGTCACGGGTAACCTCCGCGACGTGATGAAGGAATCGATCTCCGCAGCGGCTTCCTATGTCCGCTCGCGTGCCATCGATTTCGGTATCGAACCTCCGTTGTTCGACAAGCGCGACATCCACGTGCACGTGCCGGAGGGTGCAACGCCGAAGGACGGTCCGTCCGCCGGTATCGCCATGGTCACGGCGATCGTATCCGTTCTGACCGGCATTCCGGTTCGCAAGGACATCGCAATGACGGGTGAGGTCACCCTGCGCGGTCGTGTCCTGCCAATCGGCGGCCTGAAGGAAAAGCTCCTCGCAGCTCTGCGCGGCGGCATCAAGAAGGTTCTGATCCCGGAAGAAAACGCTAAGGATCTGGCGGATATTCCGGACAATGTGAAGAACAGTCTTGAGATCGTTCCGGTGTCTCGCGTGGGTGAAGTCCTCAAGCATGCTCTGGTTCGCGAACCTGAGCCGATTGAATGGACCGAGCCGGCAACCCCGGCGACCGTGCCTTCGGTCGAGGAAGAAGCAGGGGCCACGACCGCTCATTAAGGCATTTCCGGCAAACGTGCGAAGCGGTTTGCTTACAGGTAATGCACCGAAATGAACGTCCAGCGGGCGATTCTGTTTCAGTCAGATTGCCCCGCTGGAAGGCGTCTATCAGGACCAACAATTGAAATGCCGGGCAATTTGCCCGGCATTTCTGTGTTTAACCCCGGTTTTCCGGGGTTTTTTCACGTTGACAGGCTTGGTTTGTGAAACGATTTGAATAAACTCCGACCAATCCGGTCACGTTATCCGTTCCGGTAGATAAAGAAAGGAAATGCCAATGAACAAGAACGAATTGGTTGCCGCAGTTGCGGAAAAGGGCGGTTTGACGAAGGCTGATGCCGGTACTGCTGTTGACGCCGTACTCGCTGCTGTTACCGGCGCCCTGAAGGCTGGTGAAGAAGTCCGTCTGCCTGGCTTCGGCGTTTTCTCCGTTTCGCATCGCGCTGCCTCGACCGGCCGTAACCCATCGACCGGCAAGGAAGTTGCTATTCCGGCTCGCAATGTGCCGAAGTTCTCGGCTGGCAAGGGCCTGAAGGACGCCGTAAACGGCTAATCATGATCTGGAGAGTGAAAGCTCTTCGAACGGATCGTGACGTTAAATTTCCAGCCATCGCGGCATGATCGCGAATGGCTGTCGAGAAGGCCCGGCATTGCCGGGCTTTTTTCGTAAGTGTAGTAAGCGTGAATGAGTACTTGCAACTGGATGTTGGCTTCTAAGAACCAAAAATATCCGTCAGGATTCTGGCCAGTGCGAAAACGGCTGCCAATGGTAGCAGCCAGTCGAAAAATATATCCGGGTTTTTCATGAGTGAAAGAATGCTCGGCTGATCTTGCGAGATTGCACCGCCAAATGACACCATTTGGCGGCTCAATGGACTAGCGGACGATCTTCAGCAGGGAAGTGCGCTTCCCGAAGATCATATCGGTGCACAATGTGCCTTTACGAGAAAGTCTGTAGGTAGCAGCAGGCCGCGTATCACAAATGGACTTCACAAAACGCAGTGCTGAGACGCGATCTGTGAAAAGTCCCCCGACAAGTCCCAGCCGGTCATAGACGACCCAGCGCCGTGCGGCTTCCTTGTCGACGATAAAGCGCGGCAGTGGAACGGCGGCGTTTCTCTGTTTTTTTGTGGTCATAGCGAGTACTCCGTCCAGAGACGCAACCGCATTCACTGTGTAAGTTGCATGATGAGGAACGTCACCAGAACGCCGGCTCCAATCACGGTCATCAAGCGGAGCAGTATGCTGATGTCCTGGCGCAATTCTTCCTCGGTAATGGCTGAACTGATGTTCCGGGACCCTGCATGCGTACGCTTTGCTTTGCTCAGGAGTAAAAACAGGCCCAATTTTCCGTACATGATCGAAACCTCACTTCTGATGGTTACACGAATGTTTCAATTGCTGGGGGGCTAGGCTGGCGGTGTTTCAGCGCGCCGCCAGTGTGATGGAAAGTACCGCTTGCTGATGCTGCGCTATGAGCGCCGAGGGTGTTTCTTCCACATGGTCAATGGCAGCACAGGCCCGACGAATGGCGCTGGCGGTTTCTTCGCTGACGCCAACCAACGGCAGCCGTACATCTGGCGAGAAACCGCGCCGATGGTGCAAGGCGTACTTCACCGGAACGGGATTGGTATCCTGTTCCATGGCAGTCAGAAGAGGCTTCAATTTGAAGCCGAGCGTTCTGGCAGCGCAGGCATCGGCTCGCTTACAGGCTTCGTAAAGTTCGACAGTGGTTGCTGGAAGCACATTCGATATGACTGAAATCATTCCGTCTCCCCCCTCAAGATTGAAGGAAACGGCGGTCGCGTCATGTCCTGATAGTTGTATCAGCCGATCGTCTATACGACGAACGATGCGTTTGGGCCGGTCGAGTTCACCAGTCGCGTCCTTGATACCAATGACGGTCGGGAGTTCACTCAGCCGTTCGATAGTTTCCAGAGAAAGATCGACGCCGGTTCGCTTCGGGACATTATAAAGGATGATTGGTATCTGAACATTGCGAGCCACGGCTTCGAAGTGGCGATACAAGCCTTCCTGAGACGGACAGTTATAGTATGGCGTCACAATCAGGGCGGCGTCAGCACCGCAGGCAGCTGCAGCGCTCGTCAATGCAATTGTCGATACAGTATCGTTGGTGCCTGTTCCTGCAACAATGGGTACACGTCCTGCAGAGACGTCAACACAGGTTTTGATGAGGCTGATCTTTTCCGCCGTATTGAGAGTTGGGGCCTCCCCGGTCGTGCCACAGGGAGAAAGAGCATGGATGCCTTCTCCAATCTGCCACTCCACCAACTCGGCGAAAGCCTTGTGCGCCACTTCTCCGTTTTCAAATGGGGTAACAAGAGCGGTTGTTACTCCGCGCAATCTGGTTCTGAGTTCGTCATAAGCCATTGTTCTGGATCTCCGTTACCCGAACCTTCGACCGCAAACGAACCTCGCATATGTCGCAGAAGCCATTCAGAACGCAGTCTTGCCGGGCGTGAACAAGCTATGAGTCCCGGCGTATAAATTCGAGATCGGGAACAGACCCGGAGTATTAGAAAGTCGTATATTGCCTCAGGGCATGATGTGACCGCGCTGGCCGTTATAGCGACTAACGTTTTTATTCTCAGGTCCTTGCCCGCTCAGACAGAGGAGTATCCGCAAAAAAGCCGGGCACTGGGCCCGACTTCCAATAACTCTCTTTGCCTGCCGCTTATTCAGCAGCCTCTGAACTGCGCTTGGGGCGGCGTTCCAGCAGTTCCTTGAGGAAGTGGCCGGTGTAGGAGCGTTTCTCCTGCACGATGTCTTCCGGACGGCCCACGGCAACAATCTCGCCGCCGCCATCGCCACCTTCCGGTCCAAGGTCGATCACCCAGTCGGCAGTCTTGATGACTTCGAGATTATGCTCGATCACAACGACTGTGTTGCCCTGTTCCACCAACTCGTGCAGCACTTCGAGCAGCTTCGCCACATCGTGGAAGTGCAGGCCGGTTGTCGGTTCGTCCAGAATATAGAGCGTGCGGCCCGTTGCGCGGCGTGACAGTTCCTTGGCAAGTTTCACGCGCTGCGCTTCACCACCCGAAAGCGTCGTCGCCTGCTGGCCGACCTTGATATAGCCGAGACCCACCTTAACGAGCGTTTCCATCTTGTCGCGCACCGCAGGCACGGCTGAGAAAAACTCCGCGCCTTCCTCGACTGTCATATCCAGCACATCGGCGATGGACTTGCCCTTGAACAGGACTTCCAGCGTTTCGCGGTTATAGCGTTTGCCGTGACAGACATCACAAGTCACATAGACATCCGGCAGGAAGTGCATCTCGATCTTGATGACGCCATCGCCCTGGCAAGCCTCGCAGCGTCCGCCCTTCACATTGAACGAGAAGCGGCCCGCCTGATAACCGCGCGCCTTGGCTTCCGGCAGCCCCGCAAACCAGTCGCGGATCGGCGTGAAGGCACCCGTATAGGTTGCCGGGTTGGAACGAGGCGTACGACCAATCGGCGACTGGTCGATATCGATCACCTTGTCGAGGAACTCCAGTCCCTCAATACGGTCATGCTCAGCCGGATGCTCACGTGAACCCATGATGCGGCGCGAAGCGGCCTTGAACAGGGTTTCAATCAGAAAGGTGGACTTGCCGCCGCCTGAAACGCCGGTGACAGCGGTAAAGGTTCCAAGCGGAATATCCGCCGAGACATTTTTCAGATTGTTGCCGCGCGCGCCGACGACCTTGATGCGCTTGGACTTTGAAATCTTGCGGCGTTCCGCCGGAACGGCAACTTCCATCGCGCCTGACAGATATTTGCCAGTCAGCGAGTTCGCATTGGACATCACGTCCTGCGGCGACCCTTGAGCGATGATCTTGCCGCCATGGACACCTGCCGCAGGGCCGATATCGACCACATAGTCGGCAGTCAGGATCGCATCTTCGTCATGTTCGACCACGATGACCGTGTTGCCGAGATCGCGCAGATGGCGCAGCGTGTCGAGGAGACGCGCATTATCACGCTGATGCAGGCCGATGGATGGTTCATCCAGTACGTAAAGCACGCCGGTCAGGCCAGAGCCGATCTGCGAGGCAAGACGGATACGCTGGCTTTCACCGCCCGACAGCGTGCCGGAATTGCGCGCCAGCGTCAGATAGTCGAGGCCGACATCGTTGAGGAACTGCAGGCGCTCCCGGATTTCCTTGAGGATGCGGGCGGCAATCTCGCGCTGCTTGTCGTTAAAGCTGCTATCGATGTCGCGGAACCAGGCGTCGGCCTTGCGGATCGACATTTCCGTGATCTCGCCAACATGCTTCATGCCCACCTTGACCGCAAGCGCTTCCGGCTTCAGGCGGTAGCCGTTACAGGAAGGGCAGGGAGTCGAGGCCATGAAGCGCTCAATATCTTCGCGCGACCAGGCGGAATCGGTTTCCTTCCAGCGGCGTTCCAGATTGGGGATCACGCCCTCAAAAGGCTTCGTCGTCTGGTAGGAACGCAGGCCGTCATCATACTGGAAGGTGATTTCCTTGCCCTTGGTGCCATAGAGAATGGCCTGCTGGGCTTCTTCCGAAAGATCAACCCAGCGCGCACCGATCTTGAAGCCATAGGCTTTGCCAAGCGCTTCCAGCGTCTGATTGTAATAGGGCGACGAAGACCGCGCCCATGGGGCAATCGCGCCGTCCTTCAACACTGCCGTTTCGTCGGGAACGATCAGGTTCGGATCAATGGCCTGCTGCGTGCCGAGACCATCACAGGTCGGGCAGGCGCCGAACGGGTTGTTGAACGAGAACAGGCGCGGTTCGATTTCTGGAATGGTGAAACCGGAAACCGGGCAGGCAAACTTTTCCGAAAACAGAATGCGCTCATGCGTTTCGTTGGCCGACTTGTTTGCAGCACCACCTTCAGCCGTTTCTTCCGGCGGCAGCGGCTTGTCAGCAAACTCAGCGACGGCCAGACCTTCGGCAAGCTTGAGGCAGGTTTCAAGACTGTCGGCGAGGCGGGTTGACAGGTCAGGGCGCACCACAACGCGGTCCACCACAACATCGATGTCGTGCTTGTACTTCTTGTCCAGCGCCGGAACGTCGGCGATTTCATAGAAGGTGCCGTCCACCTTGACGCGCTGAAAGCCCTTCTTCTGAAGCTCTGCCAGCTCCTTCTTGTACTCGCCCTTGCGGCCACGAACGATGGGCGCGAGGATATAAAGGCGCGTGCCTTCTTCCAGCGCCATGACCCGATCAACCATCTGGCTGACGGTCTGGCTCTCAATGGGAAGGCCGGTTGCAGGCGAATAGGGCACGCCCACGCGCGCAAAGAGCAGGCGCATATAGTCGTAGATTTCGGTGACGGTGCCGACCGTCGAACGCGGATTGCGGCTCGTCGTCTTCTGTTCAATGGAAATGGCAGGAGATAGGCCGTCGATCTGGTCGACATCCGGCTTCTGCATCATTTCGAGGAACTGGCGCGCATAGGCCGAAAGACTTTCGACATAACGGCGCTGGCCTTCCGCATAGATCGTGTCGAAGGCAAGCGAGGATTTGCCCGAGCCGGAAAGCCCCGTCATCACGATCAGCTTGTCGCGAGGCAGATCGAGATCGACATTTTTCAGATTGTGTTCGCGCGCGCCACGTATGGAAATGAATTTCTGATCGCTCATTCCGCGTCCTGCCTGCTCATGATGCCATGGATAACGGGCGCCGAATGGTAAAACACGTCGCGCCGGTGTCTAATATGGGGTGAAACCCTCCAATAAGAAGGGGGCTCCGGTCATTCATCGGTGCACTCTTATCATTAGAACAAATATCGAACAACCAGCCTTCTGATAGGCGATACGAAATGTGAACGCAAGAGCGTTGACTGTCACTCCTGACAGGAGCAGACTACCCTTACTCGCTGATAGCGGAGAGGTGCCGCGGTGGGATGACACGGCATCGGCAAGAGGTCCGCAGGAGGCGGGGAGACCCAGTAGGGAGGTAAAGGAGCATGAGTCCACCTGACTACAGTGCCTAGCTTTCACAGAGATGAAAGCACAATCCGTTTCGGTTGCGGCAGCATCTTTTCGCAAGGAATGATGCCTCGTTGATCGAAAGTGTGATTGCCGACAATTTGAATTTGCGCGGAATGCAAATGGCCGTGCGCCTTTGCGATCCGAAAAGACCTGCCGACGAATTAATGTCGACACATGAGCATTGCTCAAACCCCAAGCCCTGCGCGCCAAAGATACAGTGAGCGGCAGGGCTTTTCCTTGGAAGTTGATCCCGTTTGCCAAGCGCAGGCAGCTATTGCTTTATGAAGGTTGTCGGCAAGGCTGTTTTGAAATTAAGGCAGATGCCGTTTCAGCCCCTGAAATGAGGCAAACTGCATTATCAGCGCGGTAAACGGTGCAAAAACCCACTGAAATTTATGGCGTACGCAAGGCTTTTTAATGTCGGAAGGTTGCATTTTGAACAAAACAAGAACATAAACTCTGTGGACATTGAAGAATTCACCGGCCCGGATTGAGCGCGCTTTGAGCCAGTCCTGTAAGGTGAACATATGAGTTTCTGGTGATGGCGCATTGTTGCGCCTGATCTTTCATTTGAAAAGTGCCTCTTGTCCGCGCGAAGCAGTGCGGAAAGAGTGTGCATGCAAGACCCGGAGTAATTTTCGATGGCTGGTAGCGTCAATAAAGTCATTCTGGTCGGCAATCTTGGTGCCGATCCGGAAATTCGTCGTCTGAATTCCGGCGACGTGGTTGCCAATCTGCGCATTGCAACGTCGGAAAGCTGGCGCGATCGCCAGAGCGGCGAACGCAAGGACCGCACCGAATGGCACAGCGTTGTCATCTTCAATGAAAACCTCGCCAAGGTTGCGGAACAATATCTGAAGAAGGGCGCCAAGGTTTACATCGAAGGCGCGCTCCAGACCCGCAAATGGCAGGATCAGAACGGCAATGACCGTTATTCGACGGAAGTCGTGCTGCAGAAGTTCCGTGGTGAGCTGCAGATGCTCGATAGCCGTGGTGAAGGCGGCGGTGAAGGCCGTTCGTTCGGCGGCGGTGGCGGCAACCGTAACCAGATGTCTGATTATTCCGGTGGCGGCGGTGATTTCGGCTCGTCTGGCCCATCCAATCAGGGTGGCAGCAGCGGTGGCTTCTCGCGCGATCTGGACGACGAAATTCCTTTCTGAGAACGAATATAATCCAGTTTATAAGTGAATTACGATAAGGCGCTGTTTTACAGCGCCTTTTCTATTGGATCATACTTCCGATTTTCTAGGAAAAATGATGTCTGATCGCGAGCTCGTCAGCGTGATTTGCCCTCAGATTTAACCTGCTCGCCGTCCTCTTTGGTGAATGATGCGACGGGGTTTTCCAGAAGCGGCAGAACCAGCTCAGACGGACGGCAAAGCCTGGTGCCGCGCGGCGTTTCGACGATGGGCCGGTTAATCAGAATCGGATGGGCCATCATGAAATCGATCAGCTCGTCGTCTGTCCATTTCGGATCGGACAGCCCGAGTTCAGCATAGGGCGTGCCTTTCTCGCGCAGCAGTTCGCGCGGTGTCATGTTCATTGCCGCCAGCAGACCGAGCAGACGTTCCCGCGTGGGTGGATTCTGCACATATTCGATGATGACGGGCTCTTCGCCACTCGCACGGATCATTGCCAGCGTGTTGCGCGAGGTGCCGCATTTCGGATTGTGAAAAATAGTGACGGTCATCGGGAGTTTCCTGTCTGTGTTGAAAGCACCATGCGTGGTTGGCACCAGCATGGGTCAGTTCATATCATTCATCTGCGGGTCGCCGGGATAAGTGTCGATAGAAAACTCCATATTATCGGCTGAAAACCGTGTCAGCGAATACTGGATGGGCACACCGTCAGTGTTCACATTGATTGCCTTAGCCGTCAGCACAATGGCGCCGGGCGAAAGCTTCAAATGTTTCAGATCATCCGAATCCGCATGGCGGGCGGATATGATTGTCGATTTACGGAAGTAGTCGGCAATACCTGCTTTTCGGAAAGCCACGGTTATTGAACCGCTTGCCGCATAATCCTCGGCGATTTCCGGAAATTGTTCGGCACTGATCCAGAGCGTTGCGCGCGACACAGGGCGTCCGTCAGCGCTGTGCAAGGTTTCCAGCCGCAGGACCGGTGAACCAGGCTCGATCTCTAGCGCCTCGGCTATATCCGGAGAGGCAGGCGCTGTGCCGGAAGCGAGCAGCGCGCCCTTCATGTCGCGCACCTGCGAAGCCAGCGATTGCGAAATGCGGGTGCGACGTCCGATCTGGTAGGTGAGGCGCTTTGCATTGGCAACGAAGGTGCCGCGCCCTTGCTCGGCACGCAGTACGCCTTCCTGCGTCAGCGCGGCGATGGCGCTGCGCACCGTATGGCGATTGACTCCAAACCTGTCGGCAAGTTCCATCTCGGCGGGCATACGCGCACCGGACTGAAGCCTGCCAGCCCTGATCTCACCGCGTATCTCGTCGGCAATCTGCCTCCAGATCGCCACGCCGCTGTTTCTCTCAATTCGTCTGGTCTTTGTCATCAACTGTCATCGTCCTGTCATTGGCAGGGTGTAATCATTCTGGTATTGTATAGTTGTCTATATAACTAGACAATTTGAGAGGTCAAGTCAACGGGAACGCATCCCGAAAAACATGAAACAGTTTTCGGACAAGATGCGCCTCAAAACAAACTCCAGAGCGACGATCTGATGCAATCAGGTCAAAGCGCGCTCTGGAACTAACAGGGCAGGGAAGCTCATGTACGGTACGGAGCAAAGTGCGAAGGGAGGCGGAGCCGGTTCCGCCACTGAAAGCGGAACGGTGCCGGATGCAGTGCCAGATTCAGTTCAAGCCGCACGGCAGGCAAGCATGGCAGTTCTTGCACGTGCAAGCGGCGAAGAGCTGCAAGCTTTCTGGCAGGCATGGTCCAACAAGTCGGAATTTGAAGTTCTGCGCGGACCGGAAACCGGTCTCGTAATGCTGCGTGGCCGCATTGGCGGCGGCGGCGCACCCTTCAATGTCGGCGAGGCAACGGTGACGCGCGCTACGGTGCGGCTCTCCGACGGATCGGTCGGCCACTCTTATGCGCTCGGTCGCGATCAGGAAAAGGCGCGGCTTGCCGCTGTCTTTGATGCATTGTGGCTCAATGAAGGCCATCGCGATGCCGTGGAGGCACAAGTGCTGAATGTCTTGCGCAAGCGGCTGGACGATGCCGACGTCAAGCTGCGCGGCGAAGCCGCCGCTACCAAGGTCGATTTCTTCACAATGGTCCGGGGAGACAATTGATGCTTCCTTTTTCTCTCGAAAACAGCACTTCCTCTGAGTTTGAAGGTGGCTTTGACGATCCGGTGACGAATGCGCAGTCGGCTTTTCATGCCGTCATGCACGCCATGGCTAATCCCGGTCGCATTTATCCATTGGCGCGCACAGCCACACCACCGCAGCCGCTGACGCCTGAACTGGGCGTTATTGCAGCAACCCTGCTCGATCACGATGCAACTGTCTGGTGCGATGCAGCGATAGCAGCTGATGAAAGCGCAACCGCCTGGCTTACTTTCCACACGGGCGCACCGCGTGTCGAAAGTGCGAATGCCGCACAATTCGCTCTGGCCAGCAATGTTTCGCTGCTGCCGTCTCTGGCAGGGTTTTCGCAGGGTGATGCCGAATTTCCCGACCGTTCGACAACCGTTGTTCTCGCTGTTGCGTCGCTGACAAGCGGACAGGGCTTTGTGCTGAAAGGCCCCGGTATTGATGGCGAACGTGCACTTCAGGTTGATGGCCTGCCGCAGGATTTCATCCAGCAATGGCGTGAGAACGGCGCACAATACCCGCTCGGCATTGATCTTGTTCTGGTCTGCGACGGCGCTGTTGCAGCGCTTCCCCGCACAACCCGCGTTTCTGCTCTGGAGGGCTGAAAATGTATGTTGCCGTAAAGGGTGGCGAAACGGCCATCCATAATGCCCACCGTCTTCTAGATGATCGTCGTCGCGGCGACCGTTCGGTTCCGGCACTGCGTCTCGATCAGATTGCCGAACAGCTGGCGCTGGCGGTTGATCGCGTCATGGCCGAAGGTTCGCTCTATGATCGCGAACTGGCAGCACTTGCTGTTCGTCAGTCGCGCGGCGATCTGATCGAGGCAATCTTTCTGGTGCGCGCCTACCGCACAACCTTGCCGCGTTTTGGCTATTCGCGGCCGATGGAAACCGCTGAAATGCTGATCGAACGTCGCATTTCTGCGACCTACAAGGATCTGCCGGGCGGTCAGTTGCTCGGACCGACCTTTGATTACACGCATCGTCTGCTCGACCCAGATCTGGCCGGTGATGTTGCCGTTCCGGAACCCGAAATGCGGGAAGCCGTGAAGGAAGAAACGCCGCGTGTAACCGATATTCTTGGCGCGGTCGGCATGATTGAGGATGATGGTTCCCTACCGGAAGGTCACGAACCGGGCGACCTGACCCGCGAACCGTGGACATTCCCGATGGAGCGCGATCTGCGGCTTCAGGCATTGGCACGCGGTGATGAAGGCTTCCTGCTGGCGCTCGGCTATTCCACCCAGCGCGGCTATGGCAACAACCATCCTTTCGTCGGCGAAATCCGCATTGGCGAAGTGGATGTCGAGTTCGACGTGCCGGAACTTGGTTTTGCCGTCTCGCTCGGTCGTGTGCAGCTGACCGAATGCCAGATGGTCAATCAGTTCAAAGGTTCGGCCAAGCAGCCGCCGCAATTCACGCGCGGTTACGGTCTGGTTTTCGGCCAGAGCGAACGCAAGGCCATGTCCATGTCGCTCTGCGACCGTGCACTGCGCGTGCGGGAATTCGATGCGGATGTGACGGCACCTGCCGAGGACGAGGAATTCGTTATCTCGCATTCCGACAATGTGCAGGCGACGGGTTTCGTCGAGCATCTGAAACTGCCGCATTACGTGGATTTCCAGGCAGAACTCGACCTCATCCGCCGCATGCGTGCGGAATATGACCAAGCGCACAATGAGACTGAAGGCGTAACGAAGGAGGCCGCAGAATGAGCGATCTGGCCAATTATAACTTCGCCTATCTGGACGAACAGACCAAGCGGATGATCCGCCGCGCCATCCTGAAGGCCATCGCAATACCGGGCTATCAGGTGCCTTTTGCCAGCCGTGAAATGCCGATGCCTTATGGCTGGGGCACCGGCGGCGTGCAGGTGACGGCTGCCATTCTGGGGCCGAATGATGTGCTGAAGGTCATCGATCAGGGTGCCGATGACACGACCAATGCCGTTTCCATCCGCGCCTTCTTCCAGAAGACTGCCGATGTCGCCGTCACCACCCATACGGGCGAGGCGACCATCATCCAGACCCGCCACCGTATCCCGGAATATCCGCTGACCGAGGGGCAGGTGATTGTCTATCAGGTGCCGATCCCGGAACCGCTGCGTTTTCTGGAGCCACGCGAAACGGAAACTCGCAAGATGCATGCGCTTGCCGAATATGGCCTCATGCATGTGAAGCTTTATGAAGATATTGCGCGCCACGGTCATATCGCCAAGACCTACGATTATCCGGTGATGATCGAAGGCCGCTATGTGATGGCGCCTTCGCCGACGCCGAAATTCGACAATCCGAAAATGCATATGTCTCCGGCATTGCAGCTGTTCGGCGCCGGTCGTGAAAAGCGCATTTATGCCGTCCCGCCCTATACGCAGGTGGTCAGCCTCGATTTCGAGGATCATCCGTTCGAAGTGCAGAAGTTCAAGGAACCCTGTGCGCTGTGCGGTGCCAAGGGTGTCTATCTGGATGAAGTCGTGCTCGATGATCGCGGCGGCTCGATGTTCGTCTGCTCCGACACTGATTTTTGCGAAGACCGTCAGGCCAACGGCCATTTCGGTCATCTGGCTGCAAACAACGAGGCCGCGGCCAAGGAGACCGTAAAATGAACAGCGAACCCCTGCTGAGAGTAAACAGCCTGTCGAAGTTTTACGGCAATCGCCGTGGCTGTGCAGACATTTCCTTCAATCTGTGGCCAGGCGAAGTGCTGGCCATCGTCGGCGAATCCGGTTCGGGCAAGACAACGCTCCTGAACAGTCTGGCAACCCGTCTGGAGCCGACTTCGGGTACCGTCGAATACCGGATGCGTGACGGTGAATTCCGCGATCTCTACAAGATTGGTGAAGCGGAACGCCGTTTCCTGATGCGGACCGACTGGGGTTTTGTGCACCAGAACCCGGCAGACGGATTGCGTATGACGGTTTCGGCTGGTGCCAATGTCGGCGAACGCCTGATGGCTGTTGGTGAGCGACACTATGGCAATATCCGCTCGACGGCCACGGAATGGCTGGGACGTGTCGAAATCGCTTCCGACCGTATCGACGATCAGCCGCGTGCCTTCTCTGGCGGCATGCGTCAGCGCTTGCAGATTGCCCGCAATCTGGTGACGGCTCCGCGACTTGTTTTCATGGATGAACCGACCGGCGGTCTCGATGTGTCTGTGCAGGCACGTCTTCTCGACCTGTTGCGCGGCCTCGTCAGCGATCTTGGTCTGTCGGTGATCATCGTTACTCACGATCTTGCCGTAGCCCGGCTTCTGTCCCATCGCATCATGGTCATGAAAGACGGCCATATTGTCGAACAGGGCCTGACCGACCGCGTACTGGATGACCCGCAGGCGCCATATACGCAACTGCTCGTGTCGTCTATTTTGCAGGTTTAGTAAATTAAAACAGATGTTTGCAGCGTGTTGTTCGTAAATTAGCGAAACTTCATGCGTGAGGTGAGAAATGACACAAGTTAGAACATCCTCTCCGCTGGCGGTGTCGGGTCTGGCGAAGACGTTCACGATGCACTTGCAGGGTGGCATTCAGTTGCCAGTCGTAAGTAACGTGGACTTCAATCTCGAAGCAGGTGAATGCGCCGTGCTTGGCGGACCTTCCGGTGCCGGTAAAAGCTCCATTCTCAAGATGGTCTATGGCAATTATGCCGTGAATGCAGGTTCGATCCTCATTCGTCACGAAGACCGTATGGTGGATCTGGCAACAGCCGATCCACGTGAAGTGCTGGCGGTGCGGCGCGATACGATTGGCTATGTCAGCCAGTTTCTGCGCACATTGCCGCGCGTCGCGGCAATCGATGTGGTTGCCGAGCCTCTGGTTGCGCGTGGCGTCGATCGCGAAGTAGCGTTGAACCGCGCACGCGAGCTTCTGTCACAGCTCAACCTGCCGGAACGGCTGTGGGCCTTGCCGCCTGCAACCTTCTCCGGCGGCGAACAGCAGCGCGTGAACATCGCGCGCGGTTTCATCACAGATCATCCGATACTGCTGCTCGATGAGCCGACGGCCTCGCTCGATGCGAAGAACCGGGCTGTCGTGGTTGATCTCATCAAGACCAAGAAGGAGCAGGGCGTCGCCATGCTAGGCATCTTCCACGATGAAGATGTGCGTACGGAGGTTGCGGACCGGATTATCGACGTGACAGCTTTCTCTCCGAGGGCTGCCGCATGACCAAGCTATCGGTAGAACCGCTGGTGCATGAAACCGCCATCGTCAGCGGTTGCACACTCGGTCGCTACACAGAGATAGGCGAGCGCAACCGCGTTTCGGAAACTGTGCTCGATGACTATTCCTATCTCGGCGTCGATTGCGAAATCTGGTGTGCGGAGATTGGCAAGTTTTCCAATATCGCCAGCCATGTGCGCATCAACGCCACCAACCATCCGACATGGCGTCCGACGCTGCATCATTTCACCTACCGTGCCGGTGATTACTGGCCGGAGGAAAAGGATGAGACGGATTTTTTTGAGTGGCGTCGCGGCAATGCCGTGAAAATCGGTCACGACACATGGCTTGGCCATGGCTCCACCATCTTGCCGGGTGTGACGGTTGGCAATGGTGCGGTTGTTGGGGCCGGAGCAGTGGTGAGCAAGGACGTTGCACCCTATACGATTGTGGGCGGTGTGCCTGCGCGTCTCATTCGCGAACGTTTCGATGCCGCGACCGGCAATCGTCTGGATCGGCTGGCCTGGTGGGACTGGAGCCATGATCGTCTGCATGAAGCGCTCGATGATTTCCGCGCGCTCGATATCGAAGCTTTCCTCTCGAAATATGAAACTGCCGCTAACACGAATGCGGTGATGAAAGAGCTATCCCATGGCTAATGAAATCGTTCTGAAAAATGCGCAGATCGTGCTCGCTGACGAGATTGTTTCCGGTTCTATCCTGATCCGTGACGGCAAAATTGCAGCCATCGATCAGGGCTATGCCAATGGCGGCGATGACATGGATGGCGATTATGTCATACCGGGCCTCATCGAGCTGCACACCGACCAGCTCGAAAGCCATTACGCGCCGCGTCCGAAAGTGCGCTGGAATGTCGACGCTGCGGTTCAGGCCCATGATGCGCAGGTTGCAGCATCGGGCATCACGACGGTTTTCGATGCGATGCGCGTCGGCTCCGACTATGACCGCGACTTCGTCGGCAAGGATATGCGCATGCTTGCGGATGCCATTGAAAGCGGTGTTCGCGAAAACCGGCTGCGTGCAGACCACTTTCTGCATCTGCGCTGCGAAGTGTCATCTGCAGATTGCCTTGAAACATTCGAGCTTTTTGCGGGCGATGACCGCGTAAAACTCGCTTCGCTGATGGATCATGCGCCGGGACAGCGTCAATTCGTTGATCTTGAGACCTATCGCACTTATTACATGCGCAAGATGAAGCTCACGGATGAGGAGTTCCGGGTGCATTGTGAGAAGCGCATGGCGGATTCGGACGCCTATTCGGCCAATCATCGCCGCGCCATTGCCGAAATGGCTGCGACACGTGGCATCGTTCTGGCCAGCCATGACGATGCGACCAGTGCGCATGTCGATGAATCGCTCGACCATGGCGTGCGGATTGCCGAGTTTCCGACCACGATGGAAGCGGCCAATGCTTCGAAAGGCGCAGGCCTCTCGATCCTGATGGGTGCGCCGAACATCGTTCGCGGTGGCTCGCACTCCGGCAATATCGCCGCACGCGATCTCGTCGATAATGGCAGCCTCGACATTCTGTCTTCGGACTATATTCCGTTCAGCCTCATTCAGTCGGCTTTCGGCCTTGCTTCGGGCGAACGTCCGATTGCGCTGCCACAGGCTGTCCGCCTCGTGACCAAGAACCCCGCTGATGCCATGGCTATGGATGATCGCGGCGAAATCGCCATCGGCAAGCGTGCCGATCTGGTTCGCGTGCGCCCCAAAGGTGCGATTCCGGTTGTGCGCACTGTCTGGCGCGAAGGTGATCGGGTGCTTTGATGCAGATGCAATCCGATATGCCGAAAGGCTGTTTCGTCGCCGTTGTCGGCCCCAGCGGGGCCGGCAAGGATACGATCATGGATGCAGCGCGTGTGGCTCTTGCGGGCGACACGCGTTTTCATTTTGTGCGCCGCATCATCACCCGCCCGCAAATGCCGGGCACGGAAGATCATGACAGTCTGGATGAAGCATCTTTTGCAAAAGCTGCAGGCGAGGGAGCCTTCGCTCTGCACTGGCAGGCACATGGCCTGAGCTATGGATTGCCGAAATCGCTTGAGGATGAAATCGCTGAGGGCACGGTGGTGATAGCCAACGTTTCGCGCCGGGTTCTGGGCGATATCCGCAGGCTCTACACGTCGCGCTCTGTGGTTGTGATAACGGCCCGATCGGACGTTCTGGCAGAACGGCTTGCGTCGCGTGGTCGTGAAAGCCGGGAAGAAATCACCGCGCGGCTTGCGCGTGAAGTGAGCTTCGATGACGATGCCGGAGATGTTGTCACAATAGACAATTCAGGTGATGTCAATGCATCCACAGAGACCTTCCTTCGTCATTTGAAGGAAATAACTGTTAAAACAATTGCTTAAGTGAAAGCTCTATAGCGGCGTATAAATTTACACAAACGTCATTATGCTTTCATTGCAGTGTCATGGAAGCAATTCAAAGTAAGCATGAATGGAGACCAATTCATGCTTCAACTGAACAACATAACGCGCCGCTATAATGACAAGGTGGCGGTTTCGGGCGTGGACCTCGAAATCGAGCCGGGCACGTTTGTGGGAATTATCGGGCGCTCAGGCGCTGGCAAGTCGACGCTTCTGCGTATGATCAATCGCCTTGTCGAGCCGTCCGAGGGAACAATTCACTGGGATGGTCGTGATGTTACGGGCCTTAAAGGCTCGGGATTGCGTGACTGGCGCGCGCAATGTGCGATGATTTTCCAGCACTTCAATCTGGTCGATCGTCTTGATGTTCTGACCAATGTTCTGATGGGGCGTCTCAACTATGTTTCGACGCCCAAGTCGCTCCTGCGTATCTGGAGCGACGAAGAACGCCTGATCGCGCTTTCCGCTCTGCAGCAGTTCGATATTGCGCATCTTGCGGCGCACCGCGCCGATGAACTTTCGGGTGGCCAGCAGCAGCGCGTGGCGATTGCCCGCGCGCTCGTGCAGCAGCCACGCATTATTCTTGCCGACGAGCCTATTGCATCGCTCGATCCGCGCAACACCCGCAGCGTCATGGACGCCCTGCGCCGCATCAATCGCGAATACGGCATCACGGTTCTCTGCAATTTGCACTCGCTCGATATTGCGCGCAGCTATTGCGACCGCCTCGTCGGCATGTCTGCCGGCAAGATCGTATTCCGTGGCACACCGTCGATGCTGACAGATATGGCATCACGCGACCTTTACGGCATGGAAGCCGCTGACGTCATCGACGCCGATGAACAGGCTGAAACAATGCCAATGCCAGTTCCGCAGTCGGCTGAAGCCGTTCTGCGCCAGCTTTCCGCCTGAGCGCATAAAGCTCCGGAAAAAAACACGCTCCAAACTCAGGATTAACAGGAGATACCTATGCTTAACCGTAGAAACTTTCTGGCGGCGGCTGCGCTTACCGCAACGCTGACCATGCCAATGATGGCCTCCACCGCTCAGGCTGCTGACTGGAGCAAGGATTATCCGGAAATCGTTCTGGGCGTTATCCCGGCTGAAAACGCCTCGACCACTTCCGACCGTTATGCGCCTCTGGCCGCCTATCTCGGCAAGGAACTTGGCACCAAGGTCACGCTGCGCGTCGCCAACGACTATGCCGCTGTCATTGAAGGCCAGCGCGCCGGCAACATCCAGATCGCATTCTATGGCCCGGCTTCTTATGCCCGTGCCGTCATGACCGGCGTTGAAACCACACCGCTCGTCAACCAGCGCCATGACACCGGCGTCAACGGCTACTACTCGGTCGTTTATGTTCGCGCCGACAGCCCGTACCAGAAAATGGATGACCTGAAGGGCAAGACCATTGCTCTCGTTGATCCGAACTCCACGTCGGGCAACAACGCGCCGCGCTTCTTCCTCAACCGCGAAGGCTATAGCGTCGATACGTTCTTCGGTAAGAACTTCTTTGCTGGCAGCCATGAAAATGCAGTTCTTGCTCTTGCGCAGGGCACCGCTGATGCCGCTGCCAACTCCTGGAACTCGGAAAACGATTCCAACCTGACCCGCATGGTCAGCCGCGGCGTGCTGAAAGACGCCAACGGCAAGGCAATGACGAAGGATGATTTCCGCGTCATCTTCAAGTCGGACTTCCTTCCAGAAGGTCCGTTCGCTGTTCTCAACACTCTGCCAGACCAGCTGAAGGCCGACATCAAGCAAGCTTTCCTCGATATGCCGAAGAAGGACAAGGCAGGTTTTGATGCCCTTTCCGACGGCAAGGATCAGGAATTCGTAGCGACCGAAGCCAAGGATTTCGAACCAATCATCGAGATGCTCAAGTTCAACGACAAGGCTCGCAAGTCCTAATCCGTAGAACAATTGAAGTGCCCGAAGCCGCAAAAGCTTCGGGCATTTTTTTAGAGCATGATCCCGAAAAGTGGGAACCGGTTTTCGGACAAGATCATGCTTGATTAAAGGAATCTCGCATGACGGTATCCTCACTCGACGGCAACGGTGCAAAAACTCTGCTTGCCGATTATCGAAGAGAAGTCGGCAAACGGCGTCTCTATGGTATCGCGCTGCTCCTCGCGCTTGTCGTTGTCGCCATTGCTGCCTCCGTCGTTGCCGATGTTCGGCCGGGCACACTGGTCGAAAATCTCTTTCGCTTTACAAGCTACCTCGGTCGCATTCTGCCGGATCTGACCATCGCCAATTTCTGGGGCGACCTCGCTGCCTGGTACTGGAACCTCGGCGGCTGGCTCAAGATGCTGTTTGAGACGCTGTTGATCGCCTATCTGGCGACGTTGATCGGTGCTGTGGTCGCTTTTGCGGCTTCCTTCGCAGCATCATCCAACATGGCTCCGAATTCGACGGTTCGCTTCATCGTTCGTCGCGGGCTGGAGCTGTTGCGTACGGTTCCTGAAATCGTCTTCGCGCTGCTGTTCGTTATCGCCTTCGGTCTTGGGCCGATGGCCGGTGTGCTGGCACTGATGCTTCATACGACAGGGGCACTGGGCAAGCTGTTCTCCGAAGTCGTCGAGAATATCGACATGCGCCCGGTAGAAGGTATTCGCGCATCGGGCGGCTCCGGCCTGCAGGTCATCCGCTTTGCCGTGCTGCCACAAGTGGCCGCAAATTTTGCTTCCTATGGCCTGCTGCGTTTTGAAGTCAACGTGCGCGGTGCTTCCGTCATGGGTTTTGTGGGGGCAGGCGGTATCGGGCAGGAACTGCTCACCTCGATCCGCCAGTTCTACTACAGCGATGTCAGCGCCATTCTGCTGCTGATCATCGTGACGATCGTCGTGATCGATCTTGTCACCCAGCGCGTGCGTCACGCACTGCTTGGCCGTATTGGTTGAGGAGAGAATTATGACCGACATTGCACAAAGTCTCTCCCGCGAAGCACATGCGCACGAAAAGGAATTGAGGACCGAATATGCCGATCTGTTCGGCAATGGGCGCACATGGCGTAATCTGGCGATTCTAACCGTAGCGCTTATCGCTTCAGTCTGGTTCGCTTTCTATTGGCTCGATTTTTCACTGCTGCGCATTCTAAACGGCCTCGGTCGCCTCGGTGATTTCGCCTTGATGATGATGCCGCCATCGTCCGGCGGTCGTTTCAGTCTTTATCTGTGGTCTATGATGGAAACGCTGGCGATTGCCTATCTCGGCACATTGTTGGCAGCGATCCTCGCTTTTCCATTCGGTTTTCTGGCGGCGAAGAACATCATTCCGAATGTCTTCCTGCATTTTGGCATTCGCCGCTTCCTCGATACCATTCGCGGCGTCGATACGCTGATATGGGCACTGATCTGGGTGTCGGTTGTGGGGCTTGGACCTTTCGCCGGTATTCTCGCCATCGCCTGCTCGGATTTCGGCGCTTTCGGCAAGCTGTTCTCGGAAGCCATTGAAGGTGCTGACAAGAAGCCGGTCGAAGGCGTGGTCTCATCAGGTGGCGGCAAGCTGCACGGCTATCGCTTCGGCGTGCTGCCACAGGTTCTGCCTCTGATCGGCAGTCAGGTGCTTTATTTCTTCGAGTCAAACACCCGCTCGGCGACGATCATTGGTATTGTCGGGGCAGGCGGTATCGGCGCGCATCTGGCGGAACAGATCAAGGTTCTGAACCTTCAGGACGTTTCCTTCCTGATCATCATGATCCTGATCGCTGTTGCCGTGATCGACTGGTTCTCGTCCAAGCTGCGTCACGCCATGATTGGCAAGAAGGCACAGAAATCGGCTTAAAAGCATTTCCAGCAAAAGTGTGAAACGGTTTTGCGTTCGGAAATGCGTGATAAAAGTTAGAGCGGTTCTGATGAACCGTTCTAACCAGTAATGAGTGATTTCACGCCATCTGCAACGAACTGAACCGCAAGCGCGGCTAGAATGACGCCGAGAAGGCGTGTCAAGATGGAACGGCCGGTTTCGCCGAGAAACCGTTCGACCCGCTCTGCCAGCAACAGCACGAGATAGGTAATCAGCAGGCAGACGAAAATTACGCCAAGAAGGGCCAAACGCGGCCCGACGCCGTGGAAAGAGTCCGAGGTCAGAACGATAGCCGAAATTGCGCCCGGACCGGCAATCAGTGGAATGGCAAGTGGGAAGGCGGCAATATTGCGGATATGGTCCTTGGTGATGGCCACCTCGGCGCTCTTTTCCTTGCGCTCTGTCCGCTTCTCGAAAATCATCTCAAATGCGATCCAGAACAGTAACAGGCCACCGGCAACGCGAAACGCACCGATGGTAATGCCGAACATGCCGAGTATCTGCGCGCCCGCAATGGCAAAGAGCGCCATCACGATAAAACCGATGATGGAGGCGCGAAGCGCCACCTGTCCGCGGTGGTGCCGCTCCATGCCCGGCGTCAGTGCCAGAAACAATGGCGCAAGACCGGGCGGATCGATTGTAACAAGCAGGGTGACGAACGCGCTGAAAACCGTATCGTAGAACCCCATACTGCACGCGCCCTTCTTGTTGGCATGTTATGCTCAATCGGATACATGGATTGTAGACGATCAGCGGCACATGGTCGACGCAAAGCGCCAGTACGGGCAACATCGTTGCTCAATCTTTATGTGAATATCTTTTAAGTCATTGAATTGACAGACGGAAATAGCCCGCCGAAACGGTCGTGAAATTGGCGTTTTTTGCTGGTTTCCGTTATAAAGTGACTTTATCGATTCTGTTGAGAAAGAAATCTGAATAGTGTCAGATCAAACGCCTCCACCCGGTTCCGACGATATGAATGGTGGCCCAAACGGCGGCCCTAGCGGTATCGAACCGATTTCCATTATCGAGGAGATGCAGCGCTCCTATCTCGATTACGCGATGAGCGTTATCGTGAGCCGTGCGCTGCCCGATGTGCGCGACGGCCTGAAGCCCGTACATCGCCGCATTCTCCACGCCATGAACGAGATGAACCTCGCCTATAACCGCCCGTACCGTAAGTCGGCGGGTGTGGTCGGTGAGGTCATGGGTAAGTATCACCCGCATGGCGACGCTTCTATTTATGACGCTCTCGTGCGTATGGCGCAAGATTTCTCCATGCGCGATCCGCTTGTCGACGGGCAGGGCAATTTCGGCTCCATCGACGGCGATCCGCCGGCAGCGATGCGTTACACCGAATGCCGTCTGGAAAAGCTTACCGAATCCATCCTGTCGGACATCGACAAGGACACGGTCGACTTCCAGGACAATTATGACGGCCGCGAGCAGGAACCTGTGGTTATGCCTGCACGCTTCCCGAACCTGCTCGTCAACGGTTCGGGCGGTATCGCTGTCGGCATGGCGACCAACATTCCGCCACACAATCTCGGTGAAGTCATTGACGGCTGCGTAGCGCTCATTGAGAATCCGGCTATTCAGCTGGAAGAAATGATTGAGATCATCCCTGGTCCGGATTTCCCGACCGGTGGCATCATCCTCGGACGCGCAGGCATCAATTCCGCCTACACGACTGGGCGCGGTTCGGTGATCATGCGCGGACGCGCCACCATTGAGCCGATGCGCGGTGACCGCGAAGCCATTATCATCACCGAGATCCCGTATCAGGTGAACAAGGCTTCGATGATCGAGAAAATGGCCGAACTGGTGCGCGACAAGCGCATCGAAGGTATTTCCGATCTGCGTGACGAATCCGACCGCGAAGGCTATCGCGTTGTGGTCGAACTCAAGCGCGACGCCGTTGCCGATGTCGTTCTGAACCAGCTCTATCGTTACACGCCGCTGCAGACCTCGTTCGGTTGCAACATGGTGGCGCTGAACGGCGGCAAGCCGGAACAGCTCAATCTGCTCGACATGCTGCGCGCTTTTGTTGCCTTCCGCGAGGAAGTCGTGACGCGCCGCACAAAGTTCTTGCTCAACAAGGCGCGCGACCGCGCGCATGTGTTGGTCGGCCTTGCAATTGCGGTCGCCAATATCGATGAGGTGATTGCACTCATCCGTCGTGCGCCCGATCCAACGACGGCCCGCGAGCAGTTGATGGAACGTCGTTGGCCTGCAGCCGATGTGGCTCCGCTGATCCGTCTCATCGACGATCCGCGCCATCGTATCAATGAAGACGACACCTATAACCTCTCCGAAGAACAGGCTCGTGCCATTCTCGATCTGCGTCTGCAGCGCCTGACCGCGCTCGGTCGCGACGAAGTGGCGGACGAACTGAACAAGATCGGTGAGGAAATCCGCGATTATCTCGACATTCTCTCGTCGCGCCTACGCGTGATGACGATCGTCAAGGATGAGATGATTGCGGTTCGTGACGAGTTCGCCACGCCACGCCGCACCGAAATCGGTTTCGGTGGCGCCGAAATGGATGACGAAGACCTGATCGCCCGTGAGGATATGGTCGTCACCGTCAGTCATGCAGGCTATATCAAGCGCGTTCCGCTGACGACCTATCGTGCGCAGCGCCGTGGCGGCAAGGGCCGCTCCGGCATGGCCACGAAGGACGAGGATTTCGTCACCCGCCTGTTCGTCGCCAATACGCATACGCCGGTTCTGTTCTTCTCCTCGCGTGGCATTGTCTACAAGGAGAAGGTCTGGCGTCTGCCCGTCGGCACGCCGCAGTCCCGTGGCAAGGCGCTCATCAACATGCTGCCGTTGCAGCAGGGCGAGCGCATCACCACAATCATGCCGTTGCCGGAGGATGAAGAATCCTGGGCAAATCTCGACGTCATGTTCTCGACCACGCGCGGTACGGTTCGCCGTAACAAGTTGTCCGACTTCGTTCAGGTCAACCGCAACGGCAAGATCGCGATGAAGTTGGAAGACGAGGGCGATGAAATCCTCTCCGTCGATACCTGTACGGAATTCGACGATGTGCTTCTGACCTGTGCCGGTGGCCAGTGCATTCGATTCCCGGTTACCGATGTGCGCGTCTTCGCAGGCCGCAACTCGATCGGTGTGCGCGGCATCAATCTGGCCGATGGCGACAAGGTCATCTCCATGGCGATCCTGCATCACGTCGATGCCGATGCATCAACCCGTTCTGCCTATCTCAAGCGTTCGATTGCCGAGCGCCGGGCGCAGGGTGCGGACGACGCAGACGACATCGTGGTCGTCGGCGAGGAAGTCGGAACCGATGCGGAACTGACCGAAGAGCTCTATCAGGAGCTGAAGGCCCGCGAAGAAACCGTGCTGACTGTCAGCGAATACGGTTACGGCAAACGTTCCTCGTCCTACGAGTTCCGCGTTTCAGGCCGTGGCGGCAAGGGCATCCGCGCTACCGACACGTCGAAGACCGACGAAATCGGCAAGCTTGTTGCCCTGTTCCCGGTCGAGGCGAGCGATCAGATTCTGCTTGTTTCCGATGGCGGACAGCTCATTCGCGTACCGGTTGACGGTATCCGTATTGCCGGACGTTCCACCAAGGGCGTCACGATCTTCAACACGGCGGATGGCGAAAAGGTTGTCTCGGTCGAACGCATATCCGAAGCGGATAGCGACGAAGAAAACGGCAGTGAGGGCGAGGCAGCTTCTGAAGGCGAAGCACCAATCGCGGACACCGAAGAATAATAGAGAAGCCCGGGTTAGAGCATTTTCGAGCCAAAAGTGTGAAACGGTTTTGCGTCGGATAATGCGACAAACCAACGGACCCGGGCTTTTTATATAGATCAATGAAAAAGGCCGATGGCGGGAACCATCGGCCTTTTTCAGATGCCAAGACTGGAGGAATTGGCGATCACAGAAACTCTTTCACAGCAAGCTCCAACGCTATTGCGTGAACTCGGCTGCTAATACTTAGCGCGAACGCATGTTGCGCAAGCTATTGATGTCAAATGTCACCTGACGCACGCGCTGACGTTTGGACTCGTTCTCTTCGAGAAGGAGTATGATTGCCGATGCAGCCATCGCGACCATCATGGATAATGCCAGAAGAAAGATCATCATCGTGTTATCCTTTCGACATACATACGCTTCAGAAGCGAAAAGGTTGCACCAAACTTGCACCTATCTTGGTAAATCGGTTGTGAACTTGTCGTGAAATCGCTGTTCATATCGCGTTCATCTGGTTTCTTGGTTTCTGTTTTCTTATCGCAGTGGTTCTTGTTGAAAATCCCGTCAGAAAAGGCTAGCTGGAAGAAATGACGATCGCGATTTATGCGGGCTCCTTCGACCCGGTGACAAACGGCCATATGGATGTCCTTAAAGGTGCCCTGCGCCTTGCCGACGAGGTTATTGTCGCGATCGGCGTTCATCCCGGCAAAAAACCTCTCTTCACCTTCGAGGAGCGTGTGGCGCTCATCGGTGAAAGCTCCAAGGCCATATTGGGCAAGGATGCAGGCCGGGTTTCGGTCATTTCCTTCGACGGATTGGTCATCGATGCAGCGCGCAAACATGCCGCACAATTGATGGTGCGTGGTTTGCGCGATGGCACCGATCTCGACTATGAAATGCAGATGGCGGGCATGAACGGAACTATGGCGCCGGAATTGCAGACCGTGTTCCTGCCGGCAGACCCGGCAGTACGCACAATTACCGCCACATTGGTCCGCCAGATTGCCTCCATGGGCGGCGATATAAAGCCCTTCGTTCCTGCGGCTGTTGCTGCCGCCTTGAACACCAAATTCAAATCCTGACTGCAGGGAGTTTTTCGATCATGTCTTTCATCCGTTCGGCGCTTGCCGCTGTTGCCTTTTTCGCGCTGTCGCAAGGAGCGGTCCAGATGGCTTCCGCCGCCAATGCTGAAAACACCGTCGTTCTCAAGCTGAAGGACGGCGACGTTGCCATTCAGCTTCGTCCCGACCTCGCGCCGAAGCATGTCGCCCAGATTGAAAAGCTGGTCGGGGAAGGCGCTTATAATGGCGTTGCATTTCACCGCGTCATTCCAGGCTTCATGGCACAGACCGGCGATGTAAAGTTCGGTAACGTGGACAAGGGTTTCGATGCTTCGCGCGTCGGCACCGGCGGTTCCGACTATCCCGATATCCCAGCAGAGTTCTCAAAAGAACCCTTCGTGCGCGGCACGGTCGGCATGGCCCGCAGCCAGAACCCGAACTCAGCCAATTCGCAATTCTTCATCATGTTTGCGGACGGCGCATTCCTCAACGGCCAGTACACCGTGGTCGGCAAGGTTGTCAGCGGCATGGAGATCGTCGACAAGATAAAGAAGGGTAGCGAAGCCGATAATGGCGCCGTGGAAAACCCCGATAAGATCATCAAGGCCACGCTTCAGGCCGATAAAAAGTAAAATACGATAAGAAGTAAATACAAGGAGAGGCCCAATGGCTTACAAAGACCCTGAAAACACGCTCGTTCTGGAAACCACCAAGGGCAACGTCGTTCTTGAACTCTATCCAGACCTCGCGCCGGATCATGTTGCGCGCGTCAAGGAACTGGCTCGCGAAGGCGCTTATGACGGCGTTGTGTTCCACCGCGTAATCGACGGAT